>ERZ841116.1156-NODE-1156-length-14407-cov-3.610089_pt1 | contig 14407 bp, 10 predicted proteins | sample MGYA00519875_ERZ841116 | MGnify/ENA primary metagenome ERZ841116 (study PRJEB31850, sample SAMEA3708889) | human gut metagenome | biome: human gut; feature: human-associated habitat; material: faeces | place: China | collected 2014 ... | reverse complement strand
TAAGAGATACACCAGCAATTGCATGTACTATGGCCTTTTCAACTTTAACATTTGCACGTTTGCTTCATGGCTTTAATTGCCGTTCACAACATAGCATTTTTAAAATTGGATTTAAAAACAATTGGTACAGTTTAGCAGCCTTTGCATTGGGCACTGCACTTTTAGCCTTAATTCTCTTTGTACCAACACTTCATGGCTTATTTGCTGTTCAACCATTAAGCGGACAAGAAGTTTGGCTAATCGTGATTTTAGCAATTATTCCGACAGTTTTAATCCAATTAGTAAAAGTAATTAGAGAGAGAAGAGCTTAATATTTTTAAGACATCTATTGGATAGTTTTATCCAATAGATGTTTTTTGGTGATTTGATTTTTAGTAGTTTCTTTATAAGAAAAAGAATTATTTATAGTCCTTGCGTTAATCACTTTAAAGTCAAACAAATGTTGAGTTAAAATGTGAATTCGACGATAATTGATAATAAATAAATGATTTGAAGGTATTTAAATGGCAATTACTGAAATAGAAGATAAGATTTCAAAAATAATCGATAATAATGATCATAGTACCTTTATCTATGATTTCTTAAGTGTTTATGATATCCCTAAAGCAACAATTACTAAATTAAGAAAAGGAATTAATAATTTATCCGATATTAATGGTGAGGTTTATTTGAAGAATAAACTTTATTATAAGCAGACAGATAAAGATTTAATGCAGTCTTTTACTGATGTTAAAGCTAAAGTTGATGAATTAGGAACTAAACCTAGATATATATTTATTACAAATTTTAAAGACGTTTTAGCATATGATACTAAGACTGAGGATACATTGAGCATCCCATTTGAAAGATTGCCACAAAAATTTGAATTCTTTTTAGCATGGAATGGAATCGAAAAGGCTGATTTTGATAAAGAAAATCCTGCTGACGTTAGAGCGGCTGAAAGATTTGCTAAGTTATATGATGTGATCGTTAAGGATAACCCTAATGCTTCAAGAAAAGGATTAAACTTATTTTTGATTAGAATATTATTCTGCCTTTTTGCGGAAGATACGGATATCTTTGAAAAAAACTTATTTACTAATAGACTTAAACAATTAACTCAATTAGATGGTAGTGATGTTGACTCTTTTATTAGTAAATTGTTTGGTGTCCTGGATGTTAAGAAAGAAGATCGTCCAGAAGATACTCCAAGTTGGCTAGAAGATTTCCCATATGTTGATGGTGACCTATTTAAAGATCCACATGAACCATTAAAATTTACAGCTAAATCAAGAAAACTAATTATTAATGCTGGTGAAAAACTAGAATGGAATCAGATTAATCCCGATATTTTAGGATCGATGCTCCAAGCAGTCGCTAGTGAAGATAGTCGTAGTCATTTAGGGATGCATTATACGTCTGTACCTAATATCATGAAGGTGATAAAGCCTTTATTTCTTGATGATTTAAGAGAAGAGTTTGAAAAAGATAAAGGAAATTACAAAAAGCTGCAGCAATTATATGATCGTATTGGAAAAATAAAGTTCATGGATCCTGCTTGTGGCTCTGGGAACTTTTTAATTGTTACTTATAAGCAATTGAGACAATTAGAGATTGATATTTTAAAAGAGCAAAATAGAATTCTTGTTGAAGAAGGTACAGGAAAAGCAATGATGTATCTTCCTTCTGTGACTCTTGACCAATTCTATGGTATTGAGATTGATGACTTTGCTTGTGATACTACACGTTTATCATTGTGGATTGCAGAACACCAGATGAATATTAAATTGCGTGAAGAAATTCATAACGCTGTGCGTCCTACTTTACCTTTGCAACATGCTGGAGCTATTGTTTGTGGCAATGCTTTGAAGCTAGATTGGGAGAAGATTCTTCCTCACAAGAAGGATGATGAGGTTTATTTATTTGGAAACCCGCCTTATTTGGGAGCAAACAACCAATCCAAACAACAAAAAGAAGATTTAAAAAATGTTTTTCCAACAGAAATAAAAACAGGTGAATTTGATTATATCTGTGGGTGGTTTTATAAAGCAGCATTTTTTATTGAGAAATCTAGTAAAATTTCACAATTTTCGTTTGTAACTACTAATTCTATTACAGAAGGGAAATTAGTAGGTCTATTCTGGCCATTATTGTTAGATAGGGGAATAAAAATTATTTCTGCACATCAAAATTTTAAGTGGAATAATAACGCTAAGGCAAATGCTCAAGTGACTGTCGAAATAATTCAAATGTCATATTCTAATATATTAAAACGTAGGCTTTTTAATGATTTTGGTGAAAAAATAGTAAAAAATATAAATCCTTATTTGATTGCTGGTTCTAATTATGTAGTTAAAAAGAAAAATAATACATCACTATTCGGATTACCAGTTATGTATTCAGGTAACAGAGCTACAGATTGTAAAGGAAATCTAAGATTTAATCACAAAGAATATCACGATATCGTCAAAAAATATCCTGATATTAAAAATTTATTCAAAAAACTAATTGGTGGAAAAGAAATTATTAATAGTACTTTTAATTATGTTCTTTGGATTAATGAAATAGAATACCAAAAAATTAAGAATTATCCAGAATTCAAAGTAAGATTTAAAAATATTGAAATTGCAAGAAAAAAATAATTAAATTAAGAAAAGTTCCTTGGAGATTCAGAGATACACGTCAACCTCTTAATTCTATGATAGTGATACCGGCAACTTCATCAGAAAATAGAATTTATATACCAGTTGGTATCTTTAACAATGAATATATAGTGAATAATTCTACATTTGCTATTTATGATGCTCCGTTATGGGTTGCGGGGATAATCCAATCGCATTTACATATGGTATGGGTTGAAAAAATAGGTGGTAAATTAGAAACTCGATTAAGATATTCAAAAGATTTATTGTATAATACATTTCCAGTTCCCAAGATATCCGCAAGAAGAAAGAACGAAATTGAACAATTAGTTTTAAATATTCTTGATATTCGTGAAGAAGAGGGTGGAACGTTAGCTGAATTATATGGTTCTCCTCTTGCTGAAAAGAATCCTAAACCAATGAACCACAGGTTATTAAAGGCACATCAAGAACTTGATGAAGTTATAGATCGCGCCTATAAACCTAATGGCTTTAAAGATGATAATGAACGTTTAGCATTATTGCTTGATATGTATAGTAAGAAAGTGAAGGAATTGAATTAGTGGATAGAGAAAACCTATTCAATGATGTAAAAGATTTACTTTTAAGTGTTAAGTGGACTCACAAGATAACAGCTGTTCATTATGATAGGTTATCTAAATATAATAGCTGGATTGTATGGGTAAAAGTAGCTGCTGCTTTTATAAGTTCAGGAAGTGTGGCTAGTTTGTTAATTTGGTTTGATTTATGGTACATAAAGTTATTATCCATTATAGGTTCGGTTGGTTTTACTGCAATAGAGTTAGTATCCAATAAATTTAATTTAGAAAAAAACAGGGCAATTTTATTTAACGCCAAAGAAGAGTTATGGGAGATTTCTTTAGAGCTTACTTCATTAGATCGAGAGATTAAGTCAAAATCGAATAACATATCTTTACAAGATGAAAAAAGGGAATACTTAGAATTACTCAATAGAGTAAAAGGAATCCAGTTAAAGCTTTCATCACCTATTCAAAAAGATATTGAGAAAGCTAGTAAAGAAATAAAAGATAGGCATGATTCTAATAATAGAGAAAATGAAAAAGTATTGTTACCACCAGATTTGTGGAACTTTAAGGAGAAAGATTAAATGTCTATAAATACAATTTTTAGTGATTTTTGTAATTCAATAAAAATGATTGAAGATGAAAAATGGCAATCGAGAGTAGCAGAGATTACTAAAAAAATTAATAAAAAATATTATGATTCTGATGATGATCACAATCATAGACTATTTGTTGGGTCTGTTGGACGTCGTACTGCGACTAATAAAGTAAGCGACTATGATATTTTATATATACTACCTTGGGAAGTTTATCATAGGTTTAATAATCATTCTGGTAATGGACAAAGTGATCTTTTGCAAGAAGTGAAGGAATGTATTAAAGAAAGATATCCTAGAACTGAAATAAGGGCAGATGGTCAGGTAATTGATGTTACTTTCAATAATGGATATGGATTAATTGAAGTTGTTCCTGGTTTTGAAAATGATAACGGTTCATTTCAATATGCTGATACTAACGATGGTGGAAAATGGAGAACAACAAATCCTAGACCTGAAAAACAGAAGTGTACTGTTGACAATGATGCTACTTATGGTACTTTCAGAGATTGTACACGAATGATTAGAGTCTGGAAAAATCATAGGGGCTTTGTATTTAGTGGATTACTAATTGATACCTTGATTGATAAATTTTATGAAAATAATAGTGATATTTTAGAAAATAACTCGTATTCTAGTTATCCTTTTATTTTAAAGAAAATATTTGAATTCCTAAGTGAACAAAATGAAGATCAACAATATTGGCATGCATTAGGAAGTAATCAACAAATTAGTAATCATGGTAGTAACAGATTTATAAGAGAAGCTAGAAAAGTAGTAGATAAATTAGATGGAGTTGACTTTGATAATGAATCAGAAGTTTTAAAGTGCTTCTCAGAAATATTTGGCTACCAATTTAGACAATTTGTTAATGATTCTGTAACACGTACTACTGAAGACTTTGCAACAACATATTTTTCAGGAATTGATATTAAGGGAAGTTTTGATATTGAATGTGTTGTTTCGCAGAATGGTTTTCGGGACCATTCTATAGGATATTATCTATCTTCTAAACTAGGCACAATTTTTAAAAATAAACATCTACTATTTAAGGTTACTAATTTAGATCTACCGATTAATATTGATCAAAATAATTTGAAGTATTATTGGAAAGTTAGAAATTTTGGTGTAGAAGCAGAAAGAAAGGGGCAATTAAGAGGACATATCCATGTGGGTGGAAAAACTAAAAGAGAAAGTACTAAATATAAAAGTATGAGTCATTATGTAGAATGTTATGTAGTTGATAATGATGTAGTAATTGCTCGTAATAAAATAATTGTCCCAATAGGTGAATATGAAGATGCAAGATAAAAACGTAGTTGAAGTAAATTATCATCAAACTGGTAAAAGTACTAACACTAATGAGTTAGGAATGCGTGAAATGCAGGCGCGTGTTTACCAACACCGTAATTCGCAATATCTTTTAGTAAAGGCTCCACCGGCTTCAGGTAAATCACGTGCTTTAATGTTTGTAGCACTTGATAAATTAGCTAATCAAGGCGTTAAAAAGGTTATTGTAGCGGTTCCAGAAAGGTCAATTGGAAGATCATTCCAGAATACTGAATTAGTTAAATATGGCTTTTATGAAGATTGGAAAGTTGATTCTCAATATGATTTAACGCTTCCTGGTGGGGATGAAAGCAAAGTTCAAAAGCTAGTGAACTTTCTTAATTATTCAGAAAGTAGAATTTTAATTTGTACACATGCTACTTTAAGGTTTGCCTATGAAAAAGTAGCTGATGATCGTGCCTTTGATAATGTTATGGTTGCAATCGATGAATTTCACCATGTTTCATCTAATGACAGTTATGTTTTGGGTACTGCCTTGAAGAATATCATGCATAATTCGTCCGCTCATATTATGGCTATGACTGGTTCTTACTTTAGAGGAGATTCAGAACCAATTCTTTCTCCAGAAGATGAACAGTTATTTGATAAGGTTACTTATACTTACTATGAACAGCTTGATGGTTACCAGTATTTGAAATCCTTTGGCATTGACTATAAATTTTATCAAGGATCATATTTGGATGCTTTACCTGATGCGCTTGATACAACTAAGAAGACAATAATTCATATTCCAAGTATTAATTCTAGTGAATCAACTAAAGGCAAATATAATGAGGTTGACGCTATCTTTGATGCAATTGGTACTCTTGTCGATAGAGATGATAAAACTGGTATCTATACAATTAAAAGCAAACAAACTGGTAAACTATTGAAGGTTGCTGATCTTGTTAATGAAGACGGCAGGGAAAAGGTTCAAGAATATCTAAGAAATATAAGTAGTGCTGATAATTTGGATATTATCGTAGCTCTTAACATGGCTAAAGAAGGTTTTGACTGGCCATGGGCTGAGCAAGCTTTGACTATTGGTTATCGACATTCACTGACTGAGATTGTTCAAATTATTGGTCGTGTAACTCGGGATAGTTCTAATAAAACACATGCACAGTTTACCAATATGATTGAACAGCCAGATGCTAGGGATGATGCAGTTCAGTACGCAGTTAATCAGATATTAAAGGCTATTACCGCATCCCTTTTAATGGAGCAAGTACTGGCTCCTGAAATTCATTTAAAGAGAAGAAATCATAAGTCTGATACTCCTTCTGGGGATGCAGATATTTTAATAAAAGGCTTAAAAGAGCCAACTACTAAGAGAGCTCAAAGTATTATTGAAAATGATTTACCTGATCTAAAAGCAGCTATTTTGCAAGATAATGATGTGAAAAATGGTATTGCAGCTAATGTGGATGCAGAAGTAATGAACAAGGAATTAGTTCCTAAAGTTGTCATGACTCGTTATCCTGATTTAAGCAATGAAGAAGTAGATCAAGTTAGTCAATATGTAGTAGCTGATACTGTTTTGCGCCATGCAAAAGTGGATTCTTCAGTTGATCAAGATGGTAATACTAATGAATTTCTCAAAATGGCAGATAAGTTTATTAATGTTAACGATTTAGATATTAATTTAATTGAGTCAATCAATCCATTTCAGAGGGCTTACGATGTTATTTCTCAAAATATTGATAGTAATACACTTAGAATTATCGAACGCTCTATTGATGCAAAAAAGTATGATTTTTCAGATGAAGAATTGATGCAATTATTTATGAATGCAAAGGTATTTGCAGAAAAAACTGGACGTAGGCCAGATAAGAACTCTAATAATGAAGAAGAAGTACGTATGGCTTATGCATTAGCTAAATTAAGTGATATGAAGGCTAGAAGAAATGAAAATAGATAATTCACGTCCGATTCGTTCTTTTGATGATATTTTTAATGATCCAGCAGCTGACGAACTATTGGCAAAACCGAAGAAAAAACATTCAACTTATGATCCGGAAGTTGAGAAGTTCAAAGAAATCATTACTTGGATAAAAGCGCATAATGGCAAAGAGCCAGAAAAAACCACAGATCTCAACAGATTAAGTGAAAGGAAACTTGCTAGTCGCTTAAAGGGGATTCGTAATGATCCTGAAAGAATTGAGTTGCTTAAACCATATGATGAATTAGGCTTATTAAAGAATGAAAACCAGGAATTAAGTTTAAAAGAAAAAGTTAGTCATGAGAAAAAGACTTTTAGTTCCTTAGATGATATTTTGAATGATGATTCAGCATTATTTGATGACTCTGGACAGTCTTTAAATTCAAAATTATTTGATACTGGTTCATTGGATGAATATAAGAAATCACAAGAAAATAAGCCAAAAAATAAATCTAAAAGAAAAGCTATGGATAATTTTGTCCAATATCGCTTGCTTTTTAAACAGGTTCAGGCTGAATTGGCGTCTGGTAAACGCAAATTAGTTCAATTCAATAATAATGAGATTGAACTACATCATTTTTATGTATTGAATGGTCAACTTCTATATATTGAATCAATTGGATCAGAATTTAAGAATAAAACGCATAGTGCAAGTGATACGAATGCTAGATTGCATGTTATTTATGAAAATGGAACAGAAAACTATCCTTTGAGAAACGGTTTGATCGCTTCATTATACGGTAGTAGAAAACGTGGAGTTTTAGGAAGAGCAGTCACTGAACCGAATGATGAATTTGAATTTGGTGCGGATGATCAAATAACTGGATATATATATGTTTTAAAATCTTTAAGTAACAATATTGATGTAAAAAGGATTCAGGATGATCATCCTTTGTATAAAGTTGGTTTCACATCGGGAACAGTTGAAAGAAGAATAGCTAATGCAGAGAATGAACCAACTTATTTATATGGTCCTGTTAAAGTTGTTGCTGAATATCAGGTTATTAATCTTAATCCAGAAGCTTTAGAAACCGCTTTGCATCATGCTTTAGGCCAATATCGTTTAGATGTGGATATTAAGGCAACTAATGGCAAGATTATCCATCCTAGAGAATGGTTTATTGCGGATTTAGATACAATAAACAATTTAATAAACCAAATAATTAGTAAATTACAAATGTCTGAGTAAAAATATGAAAGAAATTGAACTTGCAGGCTTAAAGTTTTGGATTACTGCTGATGATAAAAAGATCGATTTTGATTTAAAAGATGTAACGTCAAGAGAGAATGACATATTAAAAGACATCCATTCAATTTATTTTATGGAAAGGGCTGTTGTACTTATCCCACATCTACCGGATAGATTTTCTTATAAAAAACTATCGTTAGAAAATAGTAAAGATTGGTCAAAAATGAAAGGTGAGTTTGATGGCGATGAATGGTTCTATAACACAGTTTGGTATTGGAAAGATAAGGCCTGGAGTACAGGAATTCATATTGAAAATGATGAGTATTTTGATGAGATCACATGTATAAATGACGGATTACCATATTATTTAAATATAGATCAATCTGTAAAAGATGAACTCTGTTTTGAGATTATTTACAAAGATCGTAAGGAATATGAAGAAGCAGAATCTTCTTATATGAGATGGCTTGATGAAGGATGTAAGGAAAAAGATAGAATAAAGGAAGATCTATCCTTATGGTGGCCAATGGATGCTATGCATGAGATTCTTAAATCATGACTTTCTCACCTTTTATCTTGTTTTCTTTCATGCTATAATCATAAACAAAGCAAGAATCAAGAGGAGTAAATTCGCATTACAGAGAAAAGTCAGTATGCTGAGAGACTTAAGAATTTTACAAGTAGCTTGATTAGCTGATTAATTGAACTTTAGTAGGTTAATCCGGACACTTCAGCGCCGTTATCGCTTATAAGAGAGGTATACAATTGTATACTTAACGTAGGTGGTACCGCGGAAAATTTCGTCCTAGACAATATAAGTTGTCTAGGACTTTTTTATTGGAGGAATTTTAATGACAGATTTAGCACCTAAATATAATCCTAATGAGGTTGAAAAAGGTAGATATCAAGAATGGCTTGATGAAGATCTTTTTAAACCATCTGGCGATAAAAAGGCTCACCCTTATTCAATTGTTATTCCACCACCAAATGTAACTGGAAAATTACACTTAGGACACGCCTGGGATACCGCAATTCAAGATACATTAATTCGTTTTAAGCGAATGGAAGGCTATGATACTCTTTACCTTCCAGGTATGGATCATGCTGGTATTGCTACTCAAGCTAAAGTGGAAGCAAAGTTGCGTAAACAAGGTAAAGACCGTCACCAGATGGGACGTGAAGCTTTTGTTAAGCAAGTTTGGGACTGGAAAGATGAATATGCAAATATCATCAAGGGTCAATGGGCTAAAATGGGACTATCTCTTGATTATTCAAGAGAAAGATTTACTTTAGATAAAGGTCTTTCAAAAGCCGTTAGAAAAGTTTTCGTTCAATTATATAACGAAGGACTAATTTATCGCGGTGAATATATTATTAACTGGGATCCAGAATTGCAAACTGCTCTTAGTGATATTGAAGTTATTCACAAAGACGATAAGGGTGCATTTTACCATGTAAAATACCCATTTGCAGATGGATCAGGCTTTGTTGAAATTGCAACTACTCGTCCTGAAACTATGTTTGGTGATACAGCTGTAGCTGTTGCACCAGGGGATGAGCGTTATAAAGATATTGTAGGAAAAGAATTAGTTCTTCCACTTGTTGGTCGTCATATTCCAATTATTGAAGACCAACACGTAGATCCAGAATTTGGTACTGGTTTAGTTAAGATTACGCCAGCGCACGATCCTAACGACTTCCAAGTAGGTAACCGTCATAATCTTGAAAGAATCAATGTAATGAATGATGACGGAACTATGAACGAAGAAGCTGGTAAGTATGCTGGTATGGATCGTTTTGAAGCTCGTGAGGCTCTAGTTAAGGACTTAAAGAAAGAAGGATACTTAATTAAAGTTGAACCAATTGTTCACTCAGTTGGTCACTCTGAACGTTCTGGCGTTCAAGTAGAGCCTAGACTTTCAAAGCAATGGTTCGTTAAGATGAAGCCACTTGCCGAAGAAGTTCTTAAGAATCAAAAGACTGATGGTAAAGTTAACTTTGTTCCAGAACGATTTGAAGGTACTTTGAACCACTGGATGGAAGATGTTCATGATTGGGTAATTTCTCGTCAATTATGGTGGGGTCACCGTATTCCAGCTTGGTACAACAAGAAGACTGGTGAAACTTACGTTGGCGAAGAAGCACCTAAAGATATTGAAAACTGGGAACAAGATCCAGATGTTCTAGATACTTGGTTCTCAAGTGCACTTTGGCCATTTTCAACATTAGGCTGGCCAGATACTGATAATCCAGACTTTAAGCGTTACTTCCCAACTAACACTTTAGTTACCGGATATGACATTATTTTCTTCTGGGTATCAAGAATGATTTTCCAAGGTCTTCACTTTACTAAGAAGCGTCCATTTAAAGATGTTGTTTTGCACGGTTTGATGCGAGACGAACAAGGACGCAAGATGAGTAAATCACTCGGTAATGGTGTTGATCCGATGGATGTTGTTGATAAGTATGGTGCCGATGCTCTACGTTGGTTCTTATTAAACGGTACTGCTCCTGGTCAAGACACTCGTTATGATCCAAAGAAATTAGCTGCTGCTTGGAACTTTATCAACAAAATTTGGAATGCAAGTCGTTTTGTAATTATGAACTTGCCTGAAGATGCAAAACCTGCTCACATGCCAGACACTACGCAGTTTGATTTAGCAGATAGCTGGATTTTTGATAGATTAAATTATACTGTATCAGAAGTTACTCGTTTATTTGATGAGTATAAGTTTGGTGAAGCTGGGCGTGAACTATACAACTTTATTTGGAATGACTTCTGTGACTGGTACATTGAAATTTCTAAAGTTGCTTTAAATGGTGATGATGAAGAATTAAAGGCTAGAAAGCAAGAAAACTTAATTTGGATTCTTGATCAAATTTTGCGTTTAATGCACCCAATTATGCCATTTGTTACTGAAAAACTATGGCTTTCAATGCCCCATGAAGGTAAGTCAATTATGACTGCTAAATATCCAGAAACTCATGCAGAATTTGAAAACAAGCAAGCTGATAATGACATGGCATTTTTAATTGAAGTTATCAAGGCTGTACGTAATATTCGTATGGAAGTTAATGCTCCAATGTCTTCACAAATTGACATTATGATTCAATTAGATGATGAAGCAAATAAACATATTTTGGATGACAATTTCGAGTATGTAGAAAACTTCTTGCACCCTAAAGATTTGCAAGTTGCAGCAGATATTGAGGCACCAAAGCTTGCAAAAACTGCCGTAATTCCAGGTGCTCAGATTTTTGTTCCATTAACTGAATTAGTTAACGTTGACGATGAACTTAAGAAGATGGAAAAAGAAGAAAAGCGTCTTGAAGAAGAAGTACAAAGAGCTGAAAAGAAACTGGCAAACCAAGGCTTTGTAGCTCATGCTCCTGAAGCTGTTGTAAACAAAGAGAAGGAAAAGAAAGCTGACTACGAAAGTCAACTTGCTGGTGTTCGTGAACGTATGAAAGAATTAAAGGAAAGTAAATAGAAGTGAAGTTTACTAATGTTGACCAAGTAATTAACAGAATATATTCTTTACCTAAGCTGCACCCTAAAAATGATTTGAGCTACGTCAAAAGGATTTTAAAACAATTAAATAATCCTCAAGATAGTGTTAAGACAATTCATGTTACCGGGACGAATGGTAAGGGGTCGACATCCTATTATTTGAGTAATCTATTGCAAAAGGCCGGTCAAAAGACTGGCCTTTTTGTGTCACCTTATATTTATGAATTTAATGAAAGAATTCAATTAAATGGCAAGAATATAAGTAATAGGGATTTAGTCGAAGTAGCTAACAAAATTGAAGCAGCTATAAAAGAACTGAAAAAAACTGATCCTGATTTTTCTTTAGTAACATTTGAATATGAAGTAGCTCTTGCTTTCCAATTTTTTGCTCAAAAAAAATGTGATTATGCAGTAATTGAAGTCGGAATTGGAGGCGAGCATGATAAGACTAATGTGATTACACCAGAAGTAAGTATCATTACAACTATTGGTTTGGATCATGAGAAAATAATTGGACCAACTTTAGCAGATATTGCTAAGGAGAAAAGTGGCATAATCAAACAGAATAAACCAGTTGTGCTAGGTAATATTCCTCAAGATGTTTTAGATATTTTACTTGATAAAGCTCAAGCAGAAAAATCGAAATCATTTTTATTGGGAAGAGATTTTAAAATTAAATTATCTAAAACAGCTATTGAATATCAAGATTTAGAAAATAAGTATCAATTTTTGAAACGTCCTGTAGTAGAAGCATATGATATTGGGGTGGCAGTTCGGGCGGTTCAACTTTTGAATTTACAGTTAAATAAACAAGAGATTGAAGCGTCGATTAATAAGACGCAAATTCCTGGTAGATATGATATTGTTCAGACTGCACCTAAAATTATTGTCGATGGAGCACACAATTTGCAGGCGATGACGAATCTTTTGCACTTGATTCGAAAAGAGAACCAAGGTCAAATATATATACTTCTTGGAATGATGAAAGACAAGGATTTGGGTCCAGTCACCAATTTATTCGAAGATGAAAAAGTTACCTTAACTCGGATAGATTATCCTAGAGCTGCGAGATTAGAAGATTTTCCTAAAGAAGCTCAGCAAAAATATAATTATGAAGAAAATTTCGAAGTAGCTTATACTAACTTGAAGAATAAATTGAAGCCACATGATATCCTATTAGTGACGGGATCTTTTTATTTGGTTGGTGCAGTTTTAAATTACTGCAAAAGAGGTAAAAAATGAAAGTTGAAAATATTGCTGAACCAATTGAAGGCATCATTTTTGATATGGATGGATTACTAGTTAATTCTGAAAAGCTATATTGGGATGCAAATATTGTTGCCGCTAAAGAAGCAAATTTAGACATTCCAGATGATAGTTACTTAAAGCTTGTTGGTTCCTCGGTTAAAGAAATGGAAGAATTTTATCATCAACATTTTAAGACTGAAGCAGATCGCGATAAGTTTATTAAAAGAACTGATGAGCTAGTTTGGGAGTGGACTGATCAAGGAAAACTGAAGCTTCAAGCAGGTGTACGAGATGCATTAGTAGAGTTTAAAGAAAAAAATATCAAACTCGCAATTGCATCAAGTAATTATGATGAAGTAGTAGCTCATAATTTAGAAGTTCTAAAAATAAAGGACTATTTTAATTTTTATCTAAGCTATAAAGATGTCGAAGCAGGAAAAATAAAGGCTAAGCCTGCACCAGATATTTATTTGCTAGCAGCTCAAAAGATGCAACTGCCAAAAGATAATTTGTTAGTATTTGAAGATTCTAGCACAGGTGTTGCGTCTGCAAGTGCTGCAGGTTTAAAATGCGTAATGGTTCCAGATTTAAAGCAACCAACAAATTTAGATAAAGATAAGGCGACATTAATTTGCAAAGATTTTTATGCTTTTCTTGAAAAAATTAAATAGTTTTTTCGTAATAAATATCAAAGGAGTAATTGATATTTATGAAAAAAGAAGAACTATTGCAAACTGATGTCGATCTAGTAAAAAAATTAGCTAGATCTTTGAAAGAAAAAAATATTGTTACTTTTGATAGTTTATTTAAAAAGCTAGAAGAAGTAGGCATAAGTAGTTTTAAGGAAATGTGGCAGTATGCGGCTAGTCCCAAATGCGAAGATGAATTAGCAGTCGTACTGCAGCTCATGCTAGAGCGTATAAAAGGCGTTAATAATAAAGAAATTGAGAGTTTCTATTCTAGTTCGCAGGTAGGATGCTATATAGCTGATAAGTTATGTGGCCGTCCGCAAGAAGAACTATATGGAATTTATCTTGATTCAAAGAATAAAATTATTGCTGAAAAGTTGATTTTTCAAGGGACAGTAAATAGGGCAGTTGCCCATCCACGAGATATCTTTCGCTGGGCAGTAATTTATAACAGTACGGCTTTTTTGTAGCTCATAATCATCCAAGTGGGGATGAACAACCATCTCAGCATGACCTGCGATTTACTAAGAAATTAGTAGAGGCAAGTAAGTGTATGGGAATTGATTTTCTGGATCATTTTATTGTGACTGATAATACTTATTTAAGCTTTCGAGAGATGGAACTTCTTTAAGTCTTCCTTAAGTATGAGCAAATTTTCTTAAAGCAAATTTTTACATTAGATTTTCTATGCTATAATATCTAAGACTAAATAAAGATACGATTTAGGCTAAAATAAT
>ERZ841116.1150-NODE-1150-length-14459-cov-3.160094_pt1 | contig 14459 bp, 15 predicted proteins | sample MGYA00519875_ERZ841116 | MGnify/ENA primary metagenome ERZ841116 (study PRJEB31850, sample SAMEA3708889) | human gut metagenome | biome: human gut; feature: human-associated habitat; material: faeces | place: China | collected 2014 ... | reverse complement strand
GTCACAAACAGTTGGAAGAAAATCCTTGGGATGTATTCGAAACTGTATTTACTGTAGGTTCTGTACACGAAGGTACTATCATCGAAATGTTGGATAAGGGTGCTGTTGTAGCTCTTCCTTATGGTGTAGAAGGTTTTGCAACTCCGAAACACTTGGTAAAAGAAGATGGCTCTCAAGCCCAATTGGATGAAAAACTGTCATTCAAAGTAATTGAATTCAACAAGGATGCCAAGAGAATCATCCTGTCTCACAGCCGCATTTTCGAAGATGCTGCCAAGGCAGAAGAAAGAGCTGAAAAGAAAGCAGCTTCTAACGCAAAGAAAGCTACTAAGAGAGAAGAAACTCCTGCTATCCAGAACCAGGCTGCTTCTACAACTTTGGGCGATATCGATGCTTTGGCTGCTTTGAAAGAACAGTTGGAAAACAAAAAGAAGTAATCAGTTTACTTTAAGATAAGCCAAAAGGATGCATTTTAATAAATGCATCCTTTTTTTATGCCATTATTCCTTAAAAAGTAAACTCTTTTATGGAATATCCGATAAATTACAGGTGGGAGAAGTTACCAATATGTATGATATCGCAGAGCAGATGACAAAAGCCGACCGGATCATCAAGCCATGATATATCTGGATAACGCGGCAACATCGCTGCAAAAGCCGAAAGAGGTGGAAGAAGCTGTGATTCGTGCCTTTCATACCATGGGGAATCCCGGACGGGGCGCACATGAGGCCACGTTGCAGGCGGGACGGTGTGTCTATCAGGTAAGAGAGCAGCTGGCAGAACTTTTTCATGCAGAAAAAGGAGAGCGGATCGCATTTACCTCGAACGCTACAGAGGCACTGAACACTGCGATTTTGGGGCTGTTCCATAAGGGGGATCATGTGATCACCACGGTCTGCGAACATAATTCGGTTCTTCGGCCTCTTTACCGGTTGCAGGAGGAAGGTGTGGAAGTCAGTTTTCTTTCCGCAGATGAAAATGGTGTGTTGGAGTATGAAAAACTTCCGGAGCTTGTCAGGGAGAATACAAAAGGTATCGTAATTACACATGCTTCTAATCTGACCGGAAATATTACAGACCTGGAAAGAATCCGGGAAGTAACAGAGAGCAGAGATTTGCTTTTGGTGGTAGACGGGTCGCAGACGGCGGGAATTTTACCGGTGGATGTACAGAAACAGGGAATAGATATCTTTTGTTTTACCGGGCATAAGGGACTTTTGGGACCCCAGGGAACCGGTGGACTTTATGTGCGTCCGGGAGTGGAGATTTGTCCGTTGAAGGTAGGCGGAAGCGGTATCCACAGCTTTGACCGGGAACATCCGAAAGCGATGCCGGAGCATCTGGAAGCCGGAACTATGAATGTCCATGGAATCGCAGGACTTGGTGGTGCGTTGGATTATCTGAAGAAAAAGGGAACAGAGGAGATTTTGCAGCAAGAGCGACAGCTGTTAAGACGACTGGAAGAACAGATTCGGGAGATTCCTGGGATTCGATTTTATGGAACTCCGGACGAAAACCGGCGCGTGGGGATTCTTTCTTTTAATATGGGAGAGGAAGATTCGGCGTATGTTGCGGACTGGCTGTATGAAGAACATGGGATAGCGGTTCGGGCAGGAGCACATTGCGCGCCGCTGATGCACCAGACTCTGGGAACAACAGAACAGGGGGCGGTGCGAATCTCTGTGTCGCATAGGAATACGGAAGATGAGATGGATCGGACGGCAGGGGCTTTGTGGGAGCTGGCTAAATTGCTGTAAAGGTTACATCTATGCGAAAAGAGGATAACAAAAAAACAGGACGGCTGAATAAAAAATGAGAATCAAAAAGAAAACATGGATTTTGACTTTCGAGAGTACGACGCAGGCGATGGCAGCAGAAAAATATGCCATGGAACAGAACCTGCCGGGACGTCTGATCCCGATTCCAAGGGAAATTACAGCAGGTTGTGGCCTTTCCTGGAAGGCAGTGCCGGAGGCAAGAGACGAGATTCTTACGGCACTGGAGAAAGCAGGCTGTCACTGGGAAGGGGAGTATATACTGGAATTGTAGAAAAACCTGAACGGCAGCTGTTCGGTTTCTTCACTTCGCAGGACAGAGTCTGCTGAACAGCTGCCATAAACTTAACAATTCAGGAAAATACAGGAATGTATGGTGGACAAGGAGAAAAATGGAAGAAAATAAGCTGCATTATCATATGAAGGTGCGGGTGTTTCGAAAAGAAGGAGCTTTTGGTCCGGGAGTGGCGGAGCTGATGCACCATGTGGAAGAGACAGGGTCGCTCTCCGAGGCCTGTCGGTGCATGGGGATGGCGTATTCCAAGGGATGGCGTATTATGAAGCACGCGGAAGAAGATCTGGGGTTTCCTCTGATGGAAGGAAGCCGGGGCGGAAGCAGAGGCGGCCGGACCATGCTTACCGAGAAAGGAAAGGATTTTCTGCAGCGATATGAAATGTTTATGGCGGAACTGAATCGGAGCGCCGGAGAATCTTTTATGAGATGGTTTGAAGCATAGACAGAGAAAGCACGTGCCGGAATATATATGGGATACTATGCGAAACGTGTTACCGGGAACAAAGTGCCCAGTAACTCATATGGGAAAAAGAGAGTCAAAAAAGCGTACAGAATTGACAAATAAATATAAGTATTGTAAAGTTATGAGTATGCAAGCGTTATTCTCAAACGAGAACAACGAAAGAGAAAGGAATTACGGATGAAAAAGAGTGATCTGATCATTGTCCGGGGAGCGGGGGATCTGGCGACCGGGACGATTCATCGACTGAAAAAAAGCGGATTTCATCTGCTGGTTCTGGAAACAGATCACCCGGCAGCGATCCGAAGACAGGTGGCACTGAGTGAAGCTGTGTACAGTGGAAGCACCTGTGTGGAGAATGTAGAGGCTGTCCGGATCGAAAGCGTGGAGCAGATGCGTCAGGTCTGGGAGGAAGGAAAAGTTCCGGTTCTGGTGGATCCGAAGGGAGAAAGTATCCGGTTACTGAAACCGAAGGTTATGGTGGATGCGATCCTTGCAAAGAAAAATCTCGGAACAACAAAAGATATGGCACCGCTTACGATCGGACTTGGTCCTGGATTTTGTGCGGGTGAAGATGTGGATGTGGTGATCGAGACGAAACGTGGGCATAATCTTGGAAGGATTATCCGTCAGGGAAGTGCATATCCGAACACCGGGATTCCTGGAATCATCGGCGGCTACGGTGCAGAACGTGTCATTCATGCGCCGGCAGCAGGAAGAATGAAAAACAGAAGTAAAATCGGAGATATCGTGGAAGCCGGGCAGGTTCTGGCTGTGATAGAGGGAGAAGACGGATTGACAGAGGTATCAGCAACCATTGACGGACTTCTCCGTGGTCTGATCCGCGATGATTATCCGGTGACAAAGGGATTTAAGATCGCAGATATTGATCCGAGAAAAGAAGAACTGGCAAACTGTTTTACGATTTCAGACAAAGCCCGCTGTATCGCAGGAAGCGTGCTTGAAGTGATCTGTGAAGCAGTGGAGTAGGTAGAGGAGAACACGCATGAAATTAATGAAGACAGAAGACGCGATCGGGCAGGTTCTGTGTCATGATATCACACAGATTATTCCCGGGGTGACGAAAGATGCAGTATTCCGGAAAGGTCATATCATTACCGAGGAGGATATACCGGTACTTTTGAGTGTTGGAAAAGAACATATTTATATCTGGGAAAAAGATGAGCATATGCTTCATGAAAATGAGGCGGCACAGATTCTGTATGCAATGTGCAGAAATGAACATATGCATCCTTCAGAGGTCAAAGAAGGGAAAATTGAAGTGATCGCTGACTGTGACGGACTGTTGAAAATAGACAGGGAAAAACTGAAAAAAGTCAACGGGCTTGGAGAAATGATGATCGCAACCCGTCACGGCAATACCTGCGTCAAAGAAGGAGATAAGCTTGCAGGAACCAGGATTATTCCGCTGGTTATAGAAAAAGAGAAGATGGAGCGGGCGAAAGCAGTCTGTCAGGATGGTCCGATCCTGACATTGAAACCGCTGCACGGGAAAAAAGTGGCGATTCTGACAACGGGAAGTGAAGTATACCATGGAAGAATCGAGGACAAATTTACTCCGGTACTGGTTGAAAAACTGAAAGAATATAACTGTGAAATGATCTTTCATGAAGTATATGATGATGATCATGAAGCAATCACCAAAGGCTGTCTGCAGGCAATCGAACAGGGGGCTGAGCTGGTACTTTGTACCGGCGGTATGAGTGTGGATCCGGATGACAAAACACCTCTGGCCATAAAAAACACAGGAGCGCGGATGGTTTCTTATGGTGCACCGGTACTTCCGGGAGCCATGTTCCTGCTGTCTTATTACCGGGAAGAGATCCCGATCGTAGGACTTCCGGGGTGTGTGATGTATGCAAAACGGACGATTTTTGATCTGGCACTGCCCCGTCTGCTGGCAGATGATGAGATCACAGCAGAGGAACTGGCAGCGTTGGGAGAGGGCGGTCTGTGCCTGAACTGTCCGGTATGTACGTATCCAAACTGTGGTTTTGGAAAAGGGTGGTAACAGGAAGATGCTGGATCGGTATGGAAGAGTGATCAATTATCTGCGTATATCCGTTACGGATCGTTGCAATCTGCGATGCTGCTACTGTATGCCGGAAGGCGTTCAGGATGTAGGAATGAAAAACATCCTGACTTTTGAGGAAATCTGGGAGATCGTGAGAACAGGCGTAAGCCTTGGTATCACGCACATCCGTATTACAGGCGGGGAACCGCTGGTGCGAAAAGGCTGTGTGGATCTGATCCGTGGAATCAGGGAGATTCCCGGGGTAGAGACTATCACTATGACGACCAATGGTGTTTTGCTTGGAAATTATGGGAAACAGTTAAAAGAAGCCGGTGTGGACGGCGTGAATATCAGCCTGGACACACTGGATCCGGAAGAATTCTATAAGATTACCGGAAAACGGGAACTGCAGGAAGTCCTGGCAGGAATCCGGGCGGTGAAGACTGCCGGATTGCCGGTAAAGCTGAATACAGTGAATAGAAAAGAACTGGATCCGATTCCACTGGTGCGTTATGCACAGGAAGAAAACCTGCCTCTTCGTTTTATTGAAATGATGCCAGTTGGATATGGTAAAAAATACGTGGGGAGAAGCAATGAAGAGCTGCGGGAGACACTGGAGGCAGTCTGTGGAAAAGCAGAATGTATGACCAATCGGGAAGAACTTTCCCGGATGGGCAGTGGGCCGGCGGTGTATTATCAGTTTTCAGATCTGAAAGTTCCGGTTGGGTTTATCAGTGCCATACACGGAAAATTCTGTGATACCTGTAATCGGGTCCGACTGACGGCAGAAGGGTATCTGAAACTGTGTCTGTGCTATGATGAGGGGGAGGATCTTCGCCGGGTGCTCCGCGAAGGAGAGAAGGAAAATCTGCGAACGATCATGGAGCAGACGATTTTCCGAAAACCGGCGGCACACTGCTTTGAACATCCGGCCGAGATGACAGAGACACATGAAATGGTAAAAATTGGTGGATAGAGTAGACACAATAGAAAGGAACAGTTTTGGGAGTAATTAAAGGAATCTGTATCAGTGAAAAACGTGGTACAGCGAAACATGAAATCGAAGAGGCCATTCTGGCAAAGGACTGGGGGATTCAGGGAGACGCTCATGCGGGACACTGGCACAGACAGGTCAGCCTGTTATCTTATGAAAAAATCGAAGAATTTCGGAAAAAGGGTGCTGATATCGAACTTGGTGCCTTTGGGGAAAACCTGATCGTCAGCGGATATGATTTTCGCAACCTTGCGGTGGGAACCCGTTTTCAATGTGGAGAAGCCGTTCTGGAGATGACCCAGATCGGGAAAGAATGTCACAGCCACTGTGAGATTTATAAACGGATGGGGGAATGCATCATGCCCAGAGAAGGTGTATTTGCCATTGTGTTACATGGTGGTATGATCCGAAAAGGTGACCTATTGGAAAGAATAGAATAGCAGAAAATTCACATAAAAGGAAACACAATCAATGAAAAAATTATATCAGTTGTTACTGGATCGATGGAATCAGAAGACAGATACGGTTCTGGTTACTATTGTAGAAGGAAATGGTTCTGTTCCGCGAACTACAGGGGCTTATATGGTAGTCGCTAAAAACGGAAGAATCTACGGAACTATCGGAGGCGGCAACCTGGAATATCAGGCAGTAAAAAAAGCCATGGAACTGGCAGGAACAGCTGCCCATTATGTGGAAAATTTTGATCTGGGAACCGGAGAAAACAGCGAACTGGGCATGGTCTGTGGGGGCAGAGTAAAAGTACTGTTTTACAGTGCCTGCGCACAGGATCCGGGCGTCGGAGAATTTTTAAAAGAAGCACTGGCGGCAGCAGATGAGGGAAAACCTTACTGGCTGGTTCTTCCATTTTCTGAAGGAATGCCCCGGATCCGAAGAGAGATCACAGAAGGAAGAGGACACTGCAGGATTTTGGAGGAAAACGGACAGAAGATTTACGCAGAAGAATTCTGTTACGATGGAAGGGTTTACATTTTTGGAGGCGGTCATCTGGCTCAGGAGCTGGTTCCGGTGCTCAGTCATCTGGGATTCTGGTGTATGGTCCTGGATGATCGGGAAGAATATACAGATCACGCTTTGTTTCCGGGAGTTCAGGAGACAAAGACCGTAGATTTTACAGCACTTTCGCAGATTCTGGAAGTAAAACCGGAAGACTATCTGGTGGTAGTCACGAGAGGGCATCGCTGTGATGCCGATGTGGAACGGTTTGCCTTGCGGACACCTGCTTCTTATATAGGTGTAGTGGGAAGTAAAAGAAAAACCCGGTACGTCAGAGAAAAATTGGCAAGCGAAGGCTTCACAGAGGAAGAACTGGATCAGGTATATGCACCTATCGGAATCGAAATCGGAAGTGAAACACCGGCAGAGATCGCAATCAGCATCGCAGCACAGCTGATACAGGTCCGCGCAGACAAAACAGGAATGAGGAGAAAGAAAGAATAAAGAAAAAATGAAGAAAAAAAGTGTAAGTATGTTACTTGCAACAGCTATGGTAGTGTGTCTGCTTACAGGATGCGGCTCTAAGAACAACAGTGCGGATACAACAAAAGAAGAGACACAGACAGAAGCAACTGCAGAAGCAGCAGCTGACGAAAACAATGATACAACAGCAGACGATGTAGGCGAAGAAACTACTATTACAGTATTTGCTGCCAAGAGTCTGAATCAGGTAATGGAAGAACTGATTACAAAGTTTCAGGAGACTCATCAAAATGTAAATGTACAGGGAAGTTATGACAGTTCAGGAACGCTGTTGACACAGATCGAAGAAGGTGCAGCCTGTGATGTGTTTTTCTCAGCAGCGGTAAAACAGATGGATCAGCTGGATGAGACAGATGGTCTGGTTGTGGACGGTACCCGTCATAATGTAGTAAATAACCAGGTATGCCTGGTAACTTATAAAGAAAGTAACACAGAAGTAGCCAGTCTGGAGGATCTGAACAAAGCCAGCAGTATCGCACTGGCAGATGGTTCGGTGCCGGTTGGAAAATACACCCGTCAGGCACTGGTAAATGCAGGAATTCTGGAAAAAGCTGACGATGTATCTACTACTATTCCGACAGCTACTGTTTCAGAAGCACTGGGCGGTGTGGAGATCAATGAGTGTGCCAATGTTGGTGCGGTTACTTCCGCAGTAGCAGAAGGCTCCAATGAGGTAGGAACGGTATACTATTCCGATACTTATGGACTGGAGGATCGTCTGGAGATCCTGCAGGTCATTCCGTATGATCTGACCGGAGATGTTATCTATCCGGTGGCACAGGTACAGAATCCGGAAGCAGAAGAACTGGAATCCACAACAGCCAAAGAATTCATAGATTTTCTGATCACCGATGATGCAAAGACCATTTTCCGGAAATACTACTTTGATACAGATGTAGAGAACTAGAGCGTGTTTGAAAAATCATTCCTGCAATCTGCACGCCCCACTTTGCGGCATATTTTACCTTCATTCGGTTGACGTAGCCCGCTACGTTGCCCTCATTCAGAAGTAATTTCCTGCAAACTGTGACGCACATCTTACAGGAAGCATTTTTCAAATATGCTCTGGCAGCAAAATACGCTGCCTAAGGACCGGCCGGCCCAGATGGTCTGCGTATGGAAAGATCAATCCAACCTTCGCAGACGGGAGAATGCAAAACATATGAAAAAACCTTGTAGAAGGAGTGTAAGGGAAACGATATGGAATTTTTAAGTCATCAATTCCACCGTTATTTTGTGGATAATGGGGCTTCCAGCTGGTGGTTGACTGGTTTGCGGAACACGTTGCTGATTACGATTATCGCGCTGTTGATCGGTGTGATTCTCGGGTTTACGGTGGCGATTATCCGGTCGACCCATGAGCAGACTGGAAAGCTGAAGGTGCTGAATGCAGTTTGTAAGGTGTATCTGAGTGTGATCCGTGGTACGCCTACGATGGTTCAGGTGCTGATTTTTAACTTTGTTATTTTTGCTTCACTGGCGGTGAATGAGGTTATCGTCGGTGGGGTGGCATTTGGTATTAACTCCGGTGCGTATGTAGCGGAGATCGTGCGGTCGGGTATCATGTCCATCGATAAGGGACAGATGGAGGCCGGAAGGAGTCTGGGACTGAGTTCCGGACAGACCATGAAGCTGATCATTATGCCGCAGGCATTCAAAAATGTGCTTCCGGCGCTGATCAATGAGATGATCGTGTTGTTAAAAGAGACATCTATCATCGGTTACATCGGTATGACCGATATCACCAAGGCAGCAACCCTGGTACAGAGCCGTACCTACAGCGCGTTCATACCGCTGATCTCAGCAGCAATCTTCTACTGGGTACTGGTAACGATCCTGACCTACTTCATGGGCAAACTGGAAAGGAGGTTGAGAAGAAGTGACCGCAAATAAAAAAGGAAAAGTATTATTGCAGGTACAGGGACTGGAGAAGCGCTTCGATGATAACCAGGTTCTGGATGGTATCACCACTGATATCTGCCAGGGCGAAGTGGTTGCAGTCATCGGTCCATCCGGTTCCGGAAAATCAACCTTCCTTCGTTCCCTGAACCTTCTGGAAGTGCCGACCGGCGGCAAGATCCTTTTTGAAGGTGTGGATATCACAGATCCGAAGGTAGACATCAACCGTCACCGTCAGAAGATCGGTATGGTATTCCAGCAGTTCAACCTGTTTCCGCATAAGACCGTCAAGGAGAATATTATGCTGGCACCGGTAACTCTGGGACTGATGAGCGCAGAAGAAGCTTCGAAGAAAGCAGAAGAACTTCTGGCTCGTGTCGGTCTGCCGGATAAAGCGGATGCCTATCCGGACAGCCTTTCCGGTGGACAAAAACAGCGTATCGCCATCGCCCGTGCCATGGCGATGAACCCGGATGTGATGCTTTTTGATGAGCCTACATCTGCGCTGGATCCGGAGATGGTCGGAGAAGTACTGGAGATCATGAAAGAACTGGCACAGACCGGAATGACCATGGTAGTTGTTACCCATGAGATGGGATTCGCCAGAGAAGTGGCCACCAGAGTAATTTTCATCGATGAAGGAAAGATCCAGGAAGAGAATACACCGGATGAATTCTTTGCACACCCGAAGAATCCGAGACTGCAGGAGTTCTTATCAAAAGTATTGTAACAGAAAACAGGCAATGACCGGAAAAGGTCATTGCTTATTTTACTTACAGGAAATTACTTTCATGCAAAGAAAAAAACATTCCGCGAGGATACGCAAGGCACATTTTTGGTTCTCTATAGTTTGTACAAAAAAATGACAGATACAGAACTGAATATTTGTAAAACGACGAAAAATGGTAATTCATGTTAAAAGAATTACATTTATATTGAAAATGCATAAACCCAGTGTTATACTTTTGGATAGTATGATAAATATGTGAAAAAAAGTAATGAGAAAACAAAAGTAAAACTCTTGTTTTCTGAGGGGGAAACAGAAAGATGTACAAAAAGGCTCGAAGGGCTGGTTAAAACACTTTGATTTCATTTTGCTGGATATGATCTGTCTTCAGATCGCATTCCTGCTTGCCTATGTGATCCGTCATGACAGCGGCAGTCCCTACATAGTTCCACTATATCGGAACATGGCGATTTTTATGGAACTGCTGGATATCATCGTGATGTTTTTCTATGAGACATTATCCAATGTTTTGAAACGGGGATATTTCAGGGAGTTTGCAGTGACGGTAAAGCATGTGCTCCTTGTGGAACTGTTCTCGGTGCTGTATCTGTTTACGATGCAGGAAGGTCAGGCGTACTCCAGAACCGCACTATATCTGACCGGTGTGATCTATGCGATTCTCACTTACATTGTCCGGATCATCTGGAAAAAAATTCTTCGAAGCAGGATGAGTGAAGGAAACCGTTCTCTGTTGGTCGTGACGACAAAAGATATGGCAGAGCAGGTCGTTCATAATATCCGGGAGAATAACTATGAACGCTTTGCTTTATCCGGTCTGGTAATTATCGATGATGATCTCTGCGGTACGAAAATCGCAGGCGTTCCGGTAGTAGCCAACGAAGAAAATGCAGCTGCTTATGTCTGCCGGGAGTGGATCGACGAGGTATTTGTCATTCCGGCAACCAATGTTCCCTATCCGTATGCTCTGATGGAACAGTTTACGTGTGACGGTACATCTGAATCTGGCGAAAGTCTCCGAGGCGATGGGCGGTAAAAAACAGCTGGTGGAAAAAGTCGGACCCTATACTGTACTGACAACCAGTATCAACTATGCATCCACAAAACAGTTATTTATGAAACGCGCGATCGACATCGCCGGTGGTCTGATTGGCTGTCTGCTGACTTTGCTGATCACTTTGTTCGTGGGTCCTGCTATTTACCTGAAGTCCCCGGGTCCGATCTTCTTTTCCCAGGAGCGTGTCGGTAAAAACGGTAAGAAATTCAAAATGTACAAATTCCGCAGCATGTATATGGATGCAGAAGAACGGAAAGCCGAGCTAATGAAACAGAACCGTGTCAGCGACGGCATGATGTTCAAGCTGGACTTTGATCCCCGTGTCATCGGTAATGAAATTCTGCCGGACGGAACGAAGAAAACCGGCATCGGTAACTTCATCCGCGTCACCAGCCTGGATGAATTCCCGCAGTTCTTTAATGTACTGAAAGGTGATATGAGCATCGTAGGAACCCGTCCACCGACACTGGATGAGTGGAATAAATATGAACTCCATCACAGAGCGAGACTTGCGATCAAACCGGGCATTACGGGTATGTGGCAGGTTAGCGGAAGAAGCGAGATCACCGATTTCGAAGAAGTTGTAAAACTGGATACGGAGTATATCAGTGAGTGGAATGTAGGAATGGATATTAAATTACTCTGGAAGACGGTGGTTTCGGTGATTAAACGGGATGGGTCGATGTAAGAAAAAATGAAAAGAGAAGAGGGTGCAGTTTGTTCTTGTAGAAGAGAATAAACTGCACTGGAATATTAGTAGATAAGTTATAAATATATAATAGAAATGAAACTGATTCATTAGAGGCAATATGTATTTTCTGTGAGTATCGTATGGATAACAGGTATGAGGAAACAGAGGTAAAAAGTTGTTTGGAATGGCGTAAGGCCGGGGTTATTGCCTTGGGATAAAGGAAAAACGTGGAGAGCAATGGCGGAGAAAAAAATAAATGAAGGATCAAAAATAGCGATGTTCGGCCACAAAAGATGGAGCCGAGAAGGCGGTGTGGAGATTGTCGTAAAAGAACTGTGTACACGAATGGCACAGAAAGGCTGTGAAGTAACATGCTATAACAGGTCGGGGCATCATGTAAGCGGAGCTGAATACGATAGTGTAGATGAAACAGAATATAAAGGAATAACGCAAAAATATGTTCCAACCATTGAGAAAAAAGGGCTCGCAGCAGTAAGCTCTTCTTTCTTTGCAGCACTCTGCAGTGCTTTTGGAAAATACGATGTGGTACATATCCATGCCGAAGGACCGGCTTTTTTTTCGTGTCTGCCAAAGATGCTTGGAAAAAGAGTTGTAGTTACGATCCACGGTATTGACTGGCAACGTGAAAAATGGCAGTCCGGTTTTGGCTCCAAATTCATCCGACAAGGCGAAAAGAATGCTGTGAAATATGCGGACGAAATCATTGTTCTGAGCAAGGGTGTCCAGGAATATTTTAAGGAAACTTATGGGCGGGAAACGCACTTTATCCCTAATGGTGTGAATAGGCCGCAGATTCGGAAAGCAAATCTGATTACCGAGAAGTTCGGGCTAAAAAAAGACTCCTACATATTGTTCCTCGGGCGTCTGGTGCCGGAAAAGGGGATTCGGTATCTGGTCGAGGCCTTCAAGAATGTTAAGACGGATAAGAAACTTGTTATTGCAGGTGGCTCCAGTGATACAGATTCCTTTATGGAGGAGTTGAAAGAACTGGCGAAGGACGACGACCGAATTCTCTTTGCAGGTTTTGTACAAGGGGCGATGCTGGATGAACTGTACAGTAATGCTTATATCTACACGCTACCGTCCGATCTGGAGGGTATGCCCCTGAGCCTTCTGGAAGCGATGAGTTACGGCAACTGCTGTCTGGTATCTGATGTTCCAGAGTGCGCAGAGGTTGTGGAAAATAAGGCGCTGATTTTCAGAAAAGCAGATGTACAGGATCTACAATCGAAGCTGCAGGATGCCTGTGACTATCCCGAAAAGGTGGAGGTGTACAAAAAGCAGGCGGCTGATTTTATTTGTGAAAAATACAACTGGGATGAGGTTGTGGAAGAAACGATGAAGTTGTATAGGAGATAAGAATTGATGCGAGTATTGATAATAAATAATCTCCTCTAACCGAACGCAGGTAGTGAGATGTACATAGTGAAAACGACTGAAAAATAGTGAATTTACGGCGCTTTTCAAGAGATGGGCAAAGCTGCGAGTGCGGTTTTTATCTCGCCACCTAGGTTCAGTAACAGCAGATGATTTTATCATAAGAACTTTCGGTATCATTACCTGCGTTTGTATGGAGCACTCTGGTTTATGAACAATACATTGGAAGTGCTTCATCTAAACAGAGGCAGTGAAACTTGATATATACGCTTCAAAAAAAGGAGACAAATGCAATGAGTATAGTTAATTTAGAGAATAAAACAGTTCTAGTCACAGGTGCAGCCGGCTTTATAGGTTCCAACCTTGTGAAGCGAATTTATCAGGAGGCTCCTTCTGCTACAGTCATCGGCATCGACAACATGAATGCCTACTATGATGTGGCATTGAAAGAGTTCCGTCTGAACGAGCTGGCCAAGTATCCCACATTTACTTTTGTAAAAGGCAACATCGCCGATAAGGAACTGATCACTGAGCTGTTCGAGAAGTACAAGCCGTCTGTGGTTGTTAATCTTGCGGCACAGGCTGGTGTGCGCTACTCCATCACCAACCCAGATGCTTATGTGGAATCTAACTTGGTCGGCTTCTTTAATATCCTCGAAGCATGCCGTCACTGTGAGAATCTGGAGCATTTGGTTTATGCTTCTTCTTCCTCCGTCTACGGTTCCAATAAGAAAGTTCCGTATAGCACTGACGATAAGGTGGATAATCCGGTTTCCCTTTATGCGGCCACCAAGAAATCTAATGAGTTGATGGCACACGCATACTCCAAGCTCTACAACATTCCTTCCACTGGTCTGCGATTCTTCACCGTGTATGGTCCTGCAGGTCGCCCGGACATGGCCTACTTCGGCTTTACCAATAAGCTGGTGAAGGGCGAAACCATCAAGATCTTCAACTACGGCAACTGCAAGCGTGACTTTACCTATGTGGATGATATTGTCGAGGGCGTTGTCCGTGTGATGAAGAAGGCACCGGACAAAAAGAATGGCGAGGATGGTCTGCCGATTCCACCGTATGCAGTTTACAACATCGGCAATCAGAATCCGGAGAACCTGCTAGACTTCGTGCAGATTCTGAGTGAGGAGTTAGTAAGAGCGAAAGTTCTGCCGGAAGATTATGACTTCGAGGCACACAAGGAACTGGTTCCAATGCAGCCGGGTGATGTGCCTGTGACCTATGCAGATACAAGCGCACTGGAACGGGACTTTGGATATAAACCGAGTACAAGTCTGCGGACTGGTCTGCGGAACTTCGCTGAGTGGTACGCTGAATTTTATAAATAAGAGAATTAGAGGGACAGAGAAATGAGAGACTTTAAAGATTTAAAGATTGCTGTTGCCGGAACGGGATATGTTGGCCTTTCCATTGCTACGCTGTTATCTCAGCATCATAAGGTGGCTGCTGTGGATATCATCCCTGAGAAAGTGGAACTTATCAATAATAGAAAATCACCGATTCAGGACGAATATATCGAAAAGTATCTGGCAGAAAAAGAGCTGGATCTGACTGCAACATTGGATGCCAAGGAAGCATACAGTGATGTTGATTTTGTA
>ERZ841116.1147-NODE-1147-length-14481-cov-13.019548_pt1 | contig 14481 bp, 16 predicted proteins | sample MGYA00519875_ERZ841116 | MGnify/ENA primary metagenome ERZ841116 (study PRJEB31850, sample SAMEA3708889) | human gut metagenome | biome: human gut; feature: human-associated habitat; material: faeces | place: China | collected 2014 ... | reverse complement strand
CACTCTTCTATTAATTACATGACACCAGAACAATGTGAATTATTAGCTAGAAGTGTAGCATAAAAAAGTTTGACTTTTTGTGTCCAAAATATTGACATAAGACCACCTTATAGTTAATCAAACTCAATTTTAGCGAGTTTGTAAAAAATGATTTCGTATAATTTACATTCCTTATAGTTAATCTAAAACAATGCAAAGATGAATATCGTAGCTACAAACTTCGATGATTTACATTCCTTATAGTTAATCTAAAACGCAATCTCCCATCTGCACCTATTCTTGGTATTTTATATTTACATTCCTTATAGTTAATCTAAAACTTATTAGGGAAAACTATAGATAAATCTGTTTTGTTGAATTTACATTCCTTATAGTTAATCTAAAACTGTCCAACATCCACTTACCGTGTTCCAGTTTTCCTTATTTACATTCCTTATAGTTAATCTAAAACCTCATTTTTAACATCAGAAACATCACTTAATGAAGAATTTACATTCCTTATAGTTAATCTAAAACCTTTCCCTGTATATCTGTCAAGTAGATTTTCTCTTTATTTACATTCCTTATACTTAATCTAAAACAATGTAATTCCACCTTGTCTTTGCATTTTTCTTAATGATTTACATTCCTTATAGTTAATCTAAAACGCTGATTTAATAATTCAATCTCAACAATTAAGCAACTATTTACATTCCTTATAGTTAATCTAAAATCATTTAAAAAAGAATTAGAAAATATATTTGATTTAGATTTACATTCCTTATAGTTAATCTAAAACCTGGTGTTTGCTTTTCCATTAAAGTCTCAATATCTGAATTTACATTCCTTATAGTTAATCTAAAACTCTTCTTGTAATGTCCATAGTCTTTTAAACTCCTTATCATTTACATTCCTTATAGTTAATCTAAAACCAAACTCTTAATAATCCTTGTTTCTCCCATAGCTTGTAATTTACATTCCTTATAGTTAATCTAAAACGAAAGCTTATTTTATCTACTTGGAATGAAAGCTAATATTTACATTCCTTATAGTTAATCTAAAACACCATTTATTAAGTTCTTCATGAACGCATTCTGCACAATTTACATTCCTTATAGTTAATCTAAAACAATTTGTAAGATTTGTTTTCAAAGTAGTTCCTACCGCATTTACATTCCTTATAGTTAATCTAAAACTTGGATTTAAGTGTGAAGATTGTGCTAATTACAATATATTTACATTCCTTATAGTTAATCTAAAACTATATCTATTATCTTGTACGGATCAGCAAATTTAGCATTTACATTCCTTATAGTTAATCTAAAACATTCTCTATTAGGCACACCTAACATAATATTAACTTCATTTACATTCCTTATAGTTAATCTAAAACTAAACTATCCAATACTATTTTGGCTATATTATCACTATCATTTACATTCCTTATAGTTAATCTAAAACGGAAATAATTCAAATAATTCAAGTAATCAAAGTACAATTTACATTCCTTATAGTTAATCTAAAACCTTCTTGTTTAAAATACTTTCTCTAAGCCATTTAATATTTACATTCCTTATAGTTAATCTAAAACTTAACGAAGTTATGACAGTAACTGAAGCCGCTGAAATGATTTACATTCCTTATAGTTAATCTAAAACTGTGCTTATTCCACTTTCTGCGTTTATATCTATACAATTTACATTCCTTATAGTTAATCTAAAACATAGACTTTCAACAGATGGAATTGTAGGTCAAAATACTATTTACATTCCTTATAGTTAATCTAAAACATGTTAACCCATTTCAGATTAACTGTCAACTCTTTTTATTTACATTCCTTATAGTTAATCTAAAACCATTTTTTATTTATTTCCCCAATTTAAATAATATTTTTATTTACATTCCTTATAGTTAATCTAAAACTTTTGAGGAATGCCAAAATGTTTGGCATTTAAACACATATTTACATTCCTTATAGTTAATCTAAAACCTAGATTAGTTGGAGAAGAAGTAAGAAGATTATTAAATTTACATTCCTTATAGTTAATCTAAAACTTTTTCTAAAACAATAACTTATAGAAGCAGTATTAGTATTTACATTCCTTATAGTTAATCTAAAACCACTTAGTAAGTTTATTTCTATTGGTGTTACTGTTGAATTTACATTCCTTATAGTTAATCTAAAACCTTTATTAAATCTATAAACCATTTCTTCTCCCCCTTATTTACATTCCTTATAGTTAATCTAAAACCTAAAATCAATGCAACAAAAGATGTAAATGTTATTTGATTTACATTCCTTATAGTTAATCTAAAACGCGTTAAAATACCACCATTTTCTAAATAATTTATAGTATTTACATTCCTTATAGTTAATCTAAAACCAACAGCACTTGAAATGTTGTTGGGGAATAATGATTATTTACATTCCTTATAGTTAATCTAAAACTTTTAACCACATTAATAAAGAAAACCTGAATAATGGGATTTACATTCCTTATAGTTAATCTAAAACCATAACTATCAACTGTAATATAACCGCCTTTTTGACTATTTACATTCCTTATAGTTAATCTAAAACTATAATTCTTCAGGAACTAACAGTAATAGAGTGCATATTTACATTCCTTATAGTTAATCTAAAACCCCAAATATGTTTAATATTTTTTCTAGATAAATAGCCGCTTTCAGCACCTTATCACCATTATATGGTACTTCAATTTGCAGTACACCGTCAATACTATATTTCTCTATTTCTAGAAAACCACTTCTAACATAGTCATAATGCCATTTTAAAGTATTGATTAAAAAAATCGATTTACTGCATTAATCATTATATAAATAAATCATCATAACTTTTTTCAAATCCAATTATATCCTTACTTATATTATTACTATTCTTCACCTTATAAATATATAAAGAATCTTCTTCTTTTTTTAATATTCTATCTAATTCTGCCAAGCATTTTTTTAACTTAGCTTCTGTAATTTCTCCCTCAAACACAGAATTTTGAGTCCATATTAAGTACATTTTTAATTTCTTTCTTATTTTATTTACTCTCTTTTCACCTACGTCATACGTTACTATTACAAACACTATTACCACCACACTTTTATTGCTTTATATTCTTCTTCGCCAATAATTGCTTTAATTAACTTATAGCATTCAAGTTTTATTAAATATCTATAAGATACTTTTCTATTTAAAGCTCTATGTTTTATAGTAGTATTTAATTTATTTTCAAATTCTCTTATAAATTTCTTTTTCCCATTTTCATTCAAGTAACATAAACCTTCTTCAATAATAAAATCTTTTTTAGTAATCATATTCTTATTTATCAATGTAAAAATAACTGTATCTACAATTAAAGGCTTAAATATTTCTGCAATATCTAAGCTTAAAGAAAATCTCTTTGTAGAAGGTTCATGTAAATAACTTATTGTAGGATCTAACTGGGTTTTATAAATTTCACCTAATACAGTTGTATACATAATAGAATTACCAAAAGATATAAGAGCATTTATTGGATCTATCGGTGGTCGCTTTTGTCTGCTTTTAAAGCTAAAATCTTCTTTTAAAAAATAATTAAACGTTTCATAATATTTTTTGCGTCCTCTCCCTTCAGCTCCCATAAGTTCAGTAATACATTTTGAATTATTCATATTTTCTCTTTCATCTATTATCTGATCAATAATATCTTTAGGTACATTTTCATGTCTTCTTAAGTTCCTTAGCATATTATGAAATGCAGAATCAATAAAGGATTTTGCTATCTGTAATCTCACGTTATCATCTAAGTACGCTTTAGCTTGATTTACTATAACTATGCCAGATACATTTTTCTTCTTAGAATAATACGTACCACTATAAAATCCATAGTAATTATAAATACTAATTAAAATACTAAATTTTGAAATATAATTTATAAATTTAGTATTAAAATCAATTTCCCCAAATAGATGTAATCTTTCTATACCTTCAATAGGAATACCCTTTTTGTTATCATTCTCATCTATAAAATAAATAGTATTATCTTTTCTTTTGATTCTACCATTAGAAAAAATATAATAATCTCTTCCCATTAATCTAACTCCTTTATATAACAAAATTCATAATATGAACATTTATTGCAATACTTATATTTTTCTATCTTAGGTGGAATTTTTAAGTTTATTATTTTATTTATTTCTACTAGTGTATTTTCTATTTCTTTTTCATCTTTGGGAGTTAAATCTACATGATCTACTTTCTTTTCCTTCACATAATTTAAAGTACCTGTTTTATTAATTCCAAGTTGCTTTAAATAATACAAATAATATAAAAGCTGCATTCTATCTGATGATTGCATTTTACTGGTTAATTTTACTTCTCCTATATTTTCCTTTTCTAGTATATCTATCCTTATAAGTCCATCAATTAATTTTTCTTTATTTGATTCCTTACTTTTATAGGAGTTTTCATGAGTAATTTTTCCTTGTTGTACTCTATCATTACTTTCTTCCATACATATACCTTTAGAAAATAACCACAACTTTCTTTTGCATATATAATAATAATTAAATTTAGTTCCTTGTACCTTAAAATCCTCAAAATTAAATTCCATAACTCCTCCTTATACTAAATAAAATCCCTAATTGAATCCTATCATCAATTAGGGACATATTTAGTATATAATTTATTTATTATGCAAACTGATCTTCTGAGAACCCTTTTTCCCTTCTATATGTCGTATATCCGCTACTAAAAGAATAATCTCCTTTAACTAAATAGATAGTTTCATAGCTATTTATCTCTATACTCTCTAGGATACCACCTTCGCGTTTTACTGTATCAAAGATGCTCTCTGAAATTGATAATGTTTTTTTCATAAGTTCCTCCTTAAGCTGAACTCTTTCAGAAAAATCTTTAGCTAACTTTATTCTATTTATTATTTCATTAATCTTATCTTTATTAATTTCATATATACATGAAGGAATTATAGTTTTTGATACTATATCTCTTAATCTCTTTTCATTCTTCTTTAAGTCATATGGAATAATATCTTGATAATCATTTATTGTAGATTTTATTGTTTTAAAATAATTTGAATTCTCTAAGTTTTCTACCGAATAAACTTCTTCTACTAATTTCATCTTTTCTAATTCATTTAACTGCATATCATTATATTTTAGGATAGCTTCTTTAGATTTATTAAATATATCAATATCTATAATTGAATCATACTTAGATGTGTTTTCTCTAATTCCTGAAGGTAAAATAATATTACCTACAAACACATTTATATTTACCCTATCTTCTAATAAACTTCTACTTCTAAATACTCGTCCCATCCTTTGTAAAAGTCCACTTATATCTGAAAGTTCTGTATATAATACATCAAAATCAATATCTAAACTAGCTTCTACAACTTGAGTTGTTATCCAAACACCTGAAAAATCATTTTTTAATTGTCCATCTCTAAATATAAACTTTTCCTTTATATATCTATCTTCCTTAATAAATCTACTATGAAACATAAAGACTTTATCTTTAAATTCATTATCGCTTATTAGTTCATTATAAAGTTCTTGAGCTCTATTTACTGTATTTACAATTACTAAGACCTTTTGCCCTTTATACTCATTCTTTATCTTTTCTGCTGCTATATTTTCTTCATACACCTTCACTTTATGTCTTAACATAACTTTATTATTTTCCATTTTCAAAAATGGTTTGCTACACTTTTTATAATCATAATTATTTTTAATTCCTACATATTCCATAAAATACTCAAATATAGGTGGAAAAGTAGCTGTTACTATGGCAAATTTTCCTCCCATTCTTACAATATCTCTTAACGCTATAATTAAATATCCTATCATCTCTGGAGAATACATTTGAATTTCATCTATTACAGTTTTTGAATAGCTTAAAGTAGCTAACTTTAACTCAAACCCTTCATACTTAAAGATAAAACCTATTAACTGATCTAAAGTACATATTGTTAATGGATATGATAATTGCTTTGTTGCATCTAAGCAATTTCTTTCGATGATCCCTCCAGCTTCTCTTTTCATATATTCAGCAGCACTATCAGAATGAAGTAGAGCTGTTTTTTCTTTCCCATAGCTAATTTTTGATACTACTCTATCATATATAGAATTTATTGATACTCTAAGTGGCAATGTAAAAAATCCCTTATTATCGCCAATCCATAATAATGAACCTTCTGTCTTTCCTATACCAGTTGATGCAACTATAACTAAATTTTCATCTTTATTTTTCTCCATATACTCTTGTAAATCATTTAATTTATATGGTTCAATTGACTTCTTAGTTAAATCTGTTAATCTACCTGGTTCTATTTCTACCTTTACATTACTACTTGCAGCAAAATCAATTTTATTTAATAAACCTTTTATCATAATAAATTTACTAGCAATTTCATATTGTTCAATGTTTAAAATGCTGTTTTCTATAAGTATTCTCTCTCTTATTATCCTCATAAAATCAGTACTTATTTCAATATTATTATCAATAAGCTTATCATACTTAAACTCATCTATATATTGGCTTAAATCTTCCCTTATTACCATTAACAACTCTTTTTTCCTATTACCTTCAAGCTTTTCTCTGTTGTGATGATAAAATATACTTTCATATAAAATTCTAATTTCTTCATCTGTAAAGTTATTATTTATAAACTCTCGTGGAATAAAAGCATTACTTAAATATCCATGAGGTATTTCTTCTACTTTCATTAATTTATCTTCTAGTAATTTTATCTGCTCTAATTTATTACTAGCTTCATATTGCCTATTTATATTTGATATTATCTTATTTTGAAATTTAGTATTCATTTTTCCAACATCGTGGTAAATACAAGCTATCCTTAATAATTCCCAATTAATATTTTTTAAATTTGGATATATAGATTTTAACAAATAAAATTCATCTAATAATTTATCAGTATGTTCCATAATAGTTTCTTTTGGATTACTTTTAGCTAAAAATAAATTTTTATTACTCATTATACCTCCCTCTAAAAAAGCAGTTATATAATAATATAACTGCTTCAAACTAAATAAGAAATACTATTTTCTTATCATTGTCTCTATGTACTTCTGTAAAATCAATGGTATTTTTACCACCAACACAATATGCTACCCTACTTTTTTCCCATCTTCTAAATTCCACACCTTTTCTTACTGTTTCCTTCTTATAAACCTTGTTAAGAGTATATATTGTAGCATTAGTATCAACCTCATTATTTACAACCTTATCTATTGGTATATAATAGTTAATATTTTCATCTAAAACTTCAAATTCTATACTTTCTTCATTTAGCTCTACAATTTTAACTTCATTTATCTGCACTATATCTTCACGCCTACCTAAAGATAAATATTCTGTTGGATATTTAAAAGCATTATATATCTCATCAATTTTATCTTGATTTGTAGGACATATATGAATTATAAGATTAACATCAACTAATAATTCTGCTGTTGAAATTCCTCTTACAGCTCCATAAGTTTTATTATCCTTACTTTCAAATTTAAGTTGATGCCTATCTTCTTTATAATCTAAACCTGCAAATTCATATCTAGTATATAAATCATATACTCTTGAATTAAAGTTACCTTGAATTGAAACATCCATAGGTTCATATTCACTATATCCACATGCAAAATGAACCATTCCTATAACTGTTGATGGAGGTGGTAATGGATAGCTTTCTTTTAATTGAAAACTTGTAGGCTTTTTATAATTAACTAGATTTTGATATAAGCATAAACGTACTGCCTTTTTAGCACTCATATATAACACCTACTCTTTATAATAAGCGTCTACTTCGCCTTTAATCTTATCAAATAATTCAGACATATCAATTGCATTTAATTCATTGATAAGTTCATCATTATTTCTAAATATACCATTAATTAAACCAACATTTGTATTATCAGAAATTTCTTTGTCTAAATTTAATACACTTTTTATTGCTTCAATATTAATCATATTATTATAACATTTCACTCTATTTTCAAAGAAAGGATTCTTTATAGAATATACTCCTCCTATTGCAAATATTGGAGAAAGATTTTCCCTTCTTCCTTTTATATCTCTATATAAGAACTTGACTGCATCTAAAAGCTTTTTAACTCTTTCTGCCTTTTCACTATTTTCTATTTCAATTTTATCATTTTTATCAATACCAACTTTATCTAAATCTATAGTTATTGTATATGAGTAGTAAGATTTATGTATTTCACTTTGAGATATATTTGATCCATTTTTTTTCTTACTAACATCTTCATTATATCTATCTAACAAATTTTTATTAGTTAAAAAATCTAAGTCAGCATTAAATGTTTCAAGTGCAATTGCATTTGACAATCTTGTAACAGCTGGTCTTGTCCTTATCGGTTTAATTGTTTTCATATATCCAAATAAATCAATCTCAGGATAGTCCTTAATTGTTGCATCTGGAGCAAATTGTATAACATCTTTATATAAATCTAATGGTGTATCATCACATCCCATTTGATTTATTATATTATATCTTAATGCTTGTCTTGATATATAAGTATAAGCTCTTCCGCCATCCCTTGATATCTTCTTTAAGGAAGTTACGTTACCTACACCTTCACCATAATTTGCACTTTCTGCTTCAAAAACAAAAGTCATTGTTAAGCCCTTTATACTATTCATTACCTTCATCTCCTTTTTTAGAGTCTTTATTTATTTCACCTTGTAATCCTAAAATAAATGCATATCCTATATTTTGTAATCTATCACTATCACTAAGAGCTAAGGAAAATCCCTTTGGAATACTTTTCCCTAAATACATATAAGAATTAATTGTTGTATCCATAAACTTGCTTGAATCTTTAATTTTAATTGAATTTAGTAATCTATAAATAATACCCACTAATTTTGCTTCTGCATTTTTTTCATAATAGCTTTTTCTTAATTCATAACCATAGTTTTCGAACTTATTTATATCATCAATCCTCATTGCCTTTCCTCCTAATAAGAAATTATTGATTATAATAATATTTCTAATTGCTTTAATATTATTAAACTTACCATCTAAATATATAATAAATAGAAGTTTATTTATTAAATCAAATAGATTTTTACCTTCATATATTCGGTTTATTACCTCATTATATAAATTTATAGAATACTTTTCTGTTATATCTACTTTTATTTTTATTAGATACTCTAAATTTTTCTTATTGCGATATATCACCTTCATAATATTAGGTGATAATATACTAAAACTATACGGTCTTAATGAGTTATTTCCATCTATCTTAACAACTTGTATATTCTCAAATTCATTCTCAATATTTTTGGTATACATATGATCCATTGAATCTATTACATTATAGTAGGATAAATTCTCCAACTGGGAAAAGGTTATCTCCTCATTCATTTTTGTAATATTTGCCTGACATAAAACATTAATATTATGATTAAAATTTATAAAAATTCCTTTATTATTTATCGTTTTAAATCCTATGGGCAAACATGAATATAATAAATTACATACTGGACAAATATAAGCATCTCCATTCATATTCCAGAAATGAGAAGACTTTCTCCTCATATCAACCCCAGTTTTAACTAGCCATGTTAAATCAAAAGCATTTGGTTTATTTAATGTCTTTATCTTTTTATCACAAGTAAAGCAATTATTCTTATAAAGCTCTGTATCACTATTAATATAATTAATTGTAGAGTCTATAAAATCATTTTTATATAATTTGTACATATCTTTATTACTATTGTTGCTTAATAAGATACTTATGTTATTCCAAAACGGTTGAATATAATCATACATAACATTTTTAGCTAATATTACTCTTTTTACATCTTTTCTATTAAACCAATTAATTATATCTACCATTAAATTTAATTGAATTAATACACTGTCTTTAAAGTCTTCAGGATTATCTTTCTTCTTACAATTAATCTTTTTTAATTCACTTTCTTTACCTTCTATCCAAGCTCCATCCTCAAGTAAAAGATAGGCACTTTTATAACTAGAAGATTTAATTATCTTTTTAACATCATCGATTATATTATTAAATTTCTCTATATTTTCAAAAGTAATCGCTTGCTTGTTTATACCTTCTATTGCATCTATATATCCAACTAATTTATTCCAAGATCCTCTTTTGCCATATTCCTCAAATATAGTTTCAAAATAAGCTTCTTCAAATCCATCTAACATTGCTGAATCAAATTGAATATAATTACTTGCAATTTCAATATTTTCATTACTTTTTCTTTTGTTTTTTAATACTTTTATAATCCCTACTATTGATGCATTCTTTAACCAATCTCCACTCTCAATTTTTATCAAAGCCAAAATACCACCTCCTTATATTAAATCTATTAAACCAAATCCTTCACTTCTTCTAAAACCTAAGCCTGCTTCTAGTAAAATTTGAAGGTCGTGAATATTTCCTTGTAAATTAAAAACTCCCTTATATGCATCAATAAATATAAATTTCTTTCCAGTCACTTCTTGGAAACCTGCAATTTCCTCTTTAATTACAACCTTTTTCATATCTATAGGTGAAAATTTAATTCTTTCAGTTAATCCCATTCCCCTAAATGTCTTTAAATATATATCAGATATATAATTAAGTGTTTCTTCAAAACTATCATCATAAATATCTATAGATTTTCCTTCTTTATCCTTTATAAAAATAGGAGATAATGTTTTACAAACTATGCTATTCGTAGTTACCTTATTTTCCTTAAGTAAAGTAACCTTAACAACTTCTAATTTATAATCTTTATAAGTAAAACTCTTATTTCCTAAAAGTCCGTTATAAATTGCAATTCCAACATTATAATTACTAGTACTAATTGTTACTATAATTTTGCCATTCACCTCAATATAGCAATCAGTAACTCTAAAATCATTAAGATAAATAGAAAAGGTAAAATCTTTTATCTTCTTATTTTTCTTATCTTCATATAGATAAATACTATTAAATAATTCCTTATCTCCATCGGAGATAGCTTTTTTAATTAAGCTGCAGATCATAAATCTATTGCCAACAGGAATTTTTTTATCTACTGCATTCAATTCTATTTTAAATCTCATAACTTACCTCCTATTTATTAACCTTAAATACAATATAATCTATATTCATCCTAAAAAAGGGGATGAATTTTTAAACTTTTAAATTTTTAATCATTTTTTCTAATTCTATTTTTAATTCTTCTTTTAATGGTTGAGGGCCTAAAACTTCCACACAGCTTTGCATAGATAATATCCAAGAAACTATTTCTGGTCCACCTTTCATAGTTGCTTCAAATAATATACTTCCATCTTCAAGCTCAGTGATTACTTGATTATCTACCCATATTCTTTCACTAATTGTATTAGCCATAGGTGGATGAACTATTAACCTAAGATCATAACCTTTCTCAAAGAAAATTCCCAAACTATTTTCTTTAGCTTCTTTTAAATATAAATCAACATCAAAATCATTTATAAACTTAAAGCTTGTTACAGTTATATCCTTTATTCTTGTAAGCTTAAAATATCTTATCTCATTCTTGGTTAAACATTTAGCTATTAAATAATATTCACCTTTATATACAAATAATTTAAACGGTTGAACTTTTCTTCTAGTTATTATTCCTTTATTAGATTTATATGATATTATTATTTCTTTTTTATCTAAAATTGCCTCATAAATTTTCTTTTCAAATTCACTTATATTTTTATCATCTCTAACTCTTGAGTATGGTATTATTTCTACACTTAAATCACTTTTATTATTTAATATTGAATAATTTATCTTATCTAAAGCCCTTCCTATTTTTTCATTACTAATATATTGAAGTGATTTGCTATAGTATTTTAACAACTCAATTTCTTCATTCGTTAATAATTCCTTAAAAGGAAAATAAATGTCTACTAATTTATAACCACCTAACGGACCTGGAATAGTTTCAATAGTAAATACTGAATCTAATGTTCTCTTATATCTAGCAATTTGCTTTTCACTCACTTCTAACTCTTGAGCTAACTCTTGCTTTTTTACTACTACACCAGTTTTCAATCTAAATAACATTTTTAATGTATTTTCTAATGCTCCCATAATACTTTTAAAAGTAATTCTCACCTCACTTTTATTTCCTTATTCTCACTAAACTTATAATTCTTTATTGGTATTAACTCTGGTTTTAATTACATCTCCTCCTTCTTATTATAATTTAATAGTAATTAAACATTGACAAATTACTTATCTTACATTCCTAATAGTTAATCTAAAACCACTTTACAAGTAATTAAAAAATAAATTCCATAAAATACAACAAGCCAAATACTTAACTCCTGCACAAACTAATCATAAAACAAATACAAACAAGAACAGGAGTGTATTTGACCTTATGAATAGTATTAACAATAAATCAATAATTAAAACATTAGAAATATATTTATCTCAATATAAAGATATTTTTTATAAAAGAAGCTTTGAAAATTTTAAAATTATTATTATTGCATTACTTTATGTTCAAGAAGTTAGATCTATAAATTTTATTTATGATAAATTTATAAAAAAATACTGGAATGCTTGCTTAAATAGATTTTACTATTTCTTAGCACAAAAAAGCTTTAATATATCCCGATTAGCGATAGCTACGCTTAACGTGGCAATTAGCCTTATACCAAATACTTTAAAGAAAACTACAACTATATACTTAATAATAGATGATACTCTTCAAGCTAAATTTGGTGAAAAATTTGATTGTTATGAAAAGCTTTTTGATCATACAAGTAAAAATGGGTCATCTTATCTAAATGGCCATTGTTTTGTATCATTAGTTATAGACATTCCAATAATCCATAATACTAAAATTAATTATTTAAACCTTCCTATCCAATATAGACTTTATGATAAATCTAAAACTAAATTAGAAGTAGCAGCAGATATGGTTATAAATGTAGCCCCTGCTTTAGCAGAATATCAAGTAATTGTTACTTGTGATAGTTGGTATACTAAAGCACCATTTATAAGTTTAATTAAAAAATTTGAAAATATAAATATAATAGGCGCTTTGCGTAGCGATACAGCTATGTTTGATCTTAATATAGAAAAAACTCACAAACGTGGTAGACCTAGAAAGAGAGGTAAAAGAATAGACTATCATAATTTATAATATAAAAAAGATGGCAAATTCTTTGTTGCTCACATAAAGGTAGCTGTAAATTTAATTAATACGCCAGTGTATATAACAATTACTGCTACAGATATAGTTAAATTTACTTCGGTTAGATTATACATGAGTACTATCGATCCTAATGAAATTAATAGTTTTGATAATATATCAATTGATGAAGCTAAACAAGATAAACCGGTAGAGAAATCAACCTATAACATATATAAAATGCGTTGGAATATAGAAATTATTTTCTACCAACAAAAAACTTTTTGGTCATTAGGGAATTATATGGTAAGGAGGCTATAAATAAGTACGTTAATTTACTAGGGGTAGCCTATAGCCTAACAATACTATTACCATTTATCAGCAACAATCTTTATAAGTATAAATTTCAAAGTCTACAAGAAGTGAAATATCATTTATCAGAGTGTATTTATAAGGAATTTATTTTTAGCAAATTGCTTAAAACACTACAATTAGATAAAAATATTACTACCGCTGAAGATATATTTAAATATCTTGCTAATAGCGATAAAGCTAGTTAAATTTATTGTAAAGTGGTGTCATTTAATATAGAACTTATTTTTACTACATAGTCATTAAATTCATTTCCTATAGTCTTTAACCAATTGCTACTTTTAAATAGTAATTCATTTTCTCTTTGTTCTTTTTCAATGTCATATTCTACCAAATGCTCAACTCTCTTATATGCATAGTTTACTTCTTCTAATGTTGCAACATCATCGGTTTCAATAACTACTTTATTCCACCATGTGCAAGCAAAGGCATATGGATCTGATAATAATCTCTTAGTTAATAAATTAAATAAGAATTGTCCAATTTGAGCCTCCTTATCACTTCTTTGTTTTAAACTTAATATCCCTTCTTTTTTTAAACTCTCTAAGTATATCAAATAATTGTTGCTCTAAATTTTCTAAGTCAATGTTAATAGATTCAACATTTCTTAAAGCAAATCTTTGTTTATTTTTACTATTTAAATATTTCTTTAGTCGTCTAATCATTACTGTATCAATATGTTTTTTATAATTATCGTCAATACTATCCATTTGACTAAACCTTACAGGATCTAATAATTCTAGTAAGCCTGTAAATGTATGTGTATATCCATTGTGTGGTGTAGCAGTTAAGAAAATTTTATGTTCAAACTTATTTCCTAGTTCTTTTAACCTTTCATACCTTTGACTATTATCGCCATAAATTGGTCTTATGTCAATATTTTGGACACAAAAAGTCAAACTTTTTTATACTGCACTTCTAGCTAATAATTCACATTGTTCTGGTGTCATGTAATTAATAGAAGA
>ERZ841116.1145-NODE-1145-length-14492-cov-6.407772_pt1 | contig 14492 bp, 14 predicted proteins | sample MGYA00519875_ERZ841116 | MGnify/ENA primary metagenome ERZ841116 (study PRJEB31850, sample SAMEA3708889) | human gut metagenome | biome: human gut; feature: human-associated habitat; material: faeces | place: China | collected 2014 ... | reverse complement strand
AAATCGAATCCCTTAAAATTGCTTTAACCTATCTTCTTGATCACTATCATTTTACAGAGTTCAAGGCAGTCGGGCACTCCAATGGAGGATTGGTTTTGACTGGTTTATTGGAAAGTGGCTTTTTAGAGAAAAAGAAGGTAACCGTCAGCAAGTTGGCTATTATTGGCAGTCCTTACCAATTCAATCAAGAAATGTTTGACGATTTTCAAAAATGGAAGCATCGCTTAGAAAAAGAAGTAGAGGTCCTTAACTTTGTCGGTAGCTTTGCTGGAAAATCAGATGGCATCGTTCCTCTCTCTAGTGCACAAGCAGCAAAATCTATTTTTGACAATCAAACTTATACAGAAGTGAATTTAAACGGTCGTAAAGCTCATCATTCAGCTTTACCCACTAATCCAGATCTAGTGAAACAATTAAGTCTATTTTTGAATCTATAAGTAAATTACATAATTTTGGTTATGTAATTTTTATTTGTCTCTTGCAATCCTTAAGTAAATATGGTACATTTTTGGTAGCGATTACATATACCTAAGGAGGATTTTATGAAAGATTCTAAATTACTAGAGACGTTGAAAGTATACAAGGGACGGGATGACGTTCCTGAAGATTTTGATAGCTTTTGGAATCAAGCCCTAGCAAAGATGACTGAACTACCTGAATACAAGCTTGATGAACGAGATTTCAACATTCCAAATGTTGCTTGTTATGAATTAACCTTTAAAGGAACACGAGATGGGCTTGTTTATTCAAGAATGATCCTTCCAAAAACGGATCAAAAAGTTCCCGTTATTTTCCATTTTCATAGCTATATGGGACGTTGTTGGGATTGGGCTGATATGTTAGCTTATACAGTAGCCGGCTATGGTGTTGTGTCTATGGACGTGAGAGGGCAGTCAGGCTATTCAACCGATGGAGATCGCTCACCACTTGGAAATACGGTTAAAGGACAGATTATCCGCGGAGCCGTGGAAGGTCCGGATGAGCTCTTTTATAAGGATGTCTATTTAGATCTTTACCAGTTAATTGAAATTGTAGCCAGCCTCCCTCAAGTAGACGACAGCAAACTTGCCAGCTACGGAGCCTCTCAAGGCGGTGCCCTTGCTCTGGTTGCTGCTGGATTAAATCCCCGAATCAAACGAACAGTCGCCATTTATCCATTCTTATCGGATTTCAGACGTGTATTAGAGATTGGAAATACTAGCGAGGCTTATGATGAGCTTTTCCGTTATTTCAAGTTTCATGATCCATTTCATGAAACAGAAGAACGTTTGATGCATACCTTAGCCTATATTGATGTGAAAAATTTTGCTCATCGGATCAAAGGACAAGTTCACATGATTACAGGACTAGACGATGATGTCTGTTATCCTGAAACGCAGTTTGCTATTTATAATCGATTAGAATGCCCAAAAGAGCATTTAATTATGCCAGAATATGCTCATGAAGCCATGAACGTTCAAGTCAATGATCGAGTCTATAATTGGCTCTGTGGTAGCAAGATTCCATTTCGATATGTAGAAAAATAAGTTACAGAAGAAAACAATCAGTAAATCCATGAGATTTGCTGATTTTATTGTGTTTGAAAAGAATCTAGTATAGAAAGAAAACTAAAAGTTTATGTACAATTGACTTAACAAGAGCTAAACCATTGATACAACTGAGTTAGAAGCATAAAGTACATTCTTTAAAAAGTGTACTTAATAATTGAAATGTACTTTATTTTAAGGCTGGATAAAGTACATTTTTTGATTTAGTAGCGTTCAATAAGTATCATTTATAAAGTACATTTTGGTAAAAAGTATTAACACTTTCAATTGTACATTTTTAATGAAAATATTTCTTTTCTAATCATTACAAAACTCGTGAATGTTGAATACTTAGTGGTATAATTAAAACATGACATATAGAAAGAAATAGCCCTATGGAAAACAATCATAGTGAAGTTCAAAAAAACAATAAGACCTATTCCTTTGATTTTGTTACTGAACATCGCTCTTTTTATACTCAACTGACAAAACGTTGTGTTTATGACGTACTTAGAGATGGTCAAAAGAAAATTGACAGAAAGGCTATTGCCAAACAAATGGCAGAGTTAGAAGCCTTGGTTGATATTGCAGAAAGTAAAGAGGAGTTTCAAAACTTTTTTTGAGAAAAAATACAGTCTTAAATTTTCTGATTTGAACTATTACATTTATCAGAAGAAAAAAGAGTTATCTAATTTTGACATAAACTTTGGATAGCAATGCACTATAACCCTAAAAAAGATGAGGAGGAATAATAATGACAACATGGTACGATTACATGGTAAGAGCTAGTGAACATGCTGGAAGTGACGGTGATTTGTGGTTTCGCTATCTTTATAAAGTCATTAAAGATGAGGAGACTAAACTAACTACTGATGATGTAGAGAAATTGTTGAAAAATCCTACCTTAACACCTTTCCAAAAAATAACCCTTCAAGATGCTTTAACAGAAGGTACACACACAAGAGAACACGTTTTGCAGGCGAACCGTAAAAGTCAGTCAAAAGATATTTTGAAACTCTTTAGAGAAGGTAACTATGGATGAGAAAGTTTTATTTGAGACTCTCAATACGGAATTAGCTAAGGAAAATATTGACCTAGAAATTATCTGTGTTGGTGGTTTTGTTCTGGACTATTACAATCTCCGAGGAACACAAGATGTAGATGCTACAATTAAATTAGAAGTACATTCTTTAAAAAGTGTACTTTATTTTTGTTTTGTACATTATTTTAGGGGTGAATAATGTACATTTTGAGTTGTGATTTATGGTGGTTAGGTAGTGTATTTAATTGTACATTTTGGTGGGTATGTAGTGGGTGAGATGAGTTGGAATAAAGTACATTTCATGGGGCATTACATTGACAATAAAATTTTTTACCTTTTTGTAGTTTAACAATACTGTAAATGCACCATCTTTATAGTAGTGATATAATCAAGGTAGCAGCAATATAAAGGAGGGAAGTGTTATGGCAAGTTCAGAAACCTATACTCAATATCTCAAGCCTACTGAAAAAGAGTTGCTTGAAGTTCAAGCCGGTTATGAAGAGCTAGAAAAGTTGCTGAAATCATCAAGATATCATGAAGGTGGTTTTTACATTTTGAATGGAAACAAAGTGTTTTCTAGTAATGAATATCAAGATATTCGGCAACATAAAATCTTGTTAGAAGCTGACAAACATATCGAACTTGGAGCAATAGAAGTTTCATTATCCAAAGAATGTTATAGAGATAAAGGCAAGAAAAGTAAACCAGATAAAGTTTATGGAAGAAAGCAGATTCTCGAAAGTTCATACAGAGAGGATTTTAACAGAGGACACTTGATTGCTGAATCCCTCATTAAGTATTGCACTGATTTCGATTACTATAAAAGAGAAAACTTTGTTATGATCACCAATTGGTGTAATCGAGCTACAGCTTGCAATCATAAGCATATTGCCTGTGGGATGTTATTCTTCGAACAGATATTGCTTGATTCATTGGAAGATGGTGTAGACATCTGTTACAGAGTGACACCTGTCTTTAAGAAACTAGATGTTTCAGATGATGAAGAAGTAGAGCAATCCTTTGAGTATCTGCCTAGAGGCATTATCATGGAAGCTATTGTTACTAATGGCAAAGCCTTCACTGGTCAGAATGTAGAACGACTAGGCAAGAAGTTCGAGAAGAGCTTTAATGTCTTTATTCCAAATGCACAGAGGGGCCTTGTTATTGTTTATAGAACAGGAGAAATTGGTTTGAACGATAATTCGGTGACCTTGAAAGACTTATACGAAGCTAAGGGGTTCAAAATGAAAGAGTTAGGCGAAGCAGTAGGCGTGAGCCCTCGCACCATCCATAGGTGGGATAAAGATATTGCTAATGTCCCATTCAGGAATGTGGTTAGTTTGACCAAAGCACTTGATATGAGTGTTGATGAACTGGCTGAGTTGCTGTTATCGGATTGCTGAGACTATCTAGCAACCTTGGATAACACAAAGTGGCCCTCAAACATCTTTTAGGGCCACTTTTTAGGTTGAAGAAATCAAATCTTAGAACCAAGTGCCATATTGGCTGAGTTACTTTTATAGACCAAACAAGGAGAATTTATTGAATAAAGTAGAAGATATTATACAATCTATTGAACAATCAAAAGAGGCAAACAACTATTTTGCTATGTTAACATCTTCCTTAGTGTTAATTGATATTTGCTCCTCTATTGAGTACAGAGGGCAGGATAAAGCCTCATGTAATAGGTATCAGTCCTGGATAAACCAATACCTATTACTAGACGATAGACCAGAAAACACGGATTATCTAGATGCCACAAACATTTGGTATTTAAGGTGCGCTATGCTCTATGAAGGAGCTGCAAACCCTAATACTCAGAAGAAAAACTATTCAAAAAACGCCAAGAAAGAAGTGAAGAACATTGTTCCAGTGTCCTGTTTAGACAACCCTGAAAAAGTCTTTATAGCTGATGAAGGCGATAACAAAGCGGTTTTGTTCTTTGATATTGGATGTTTTGTCGATATTGTCTTGCATTCAGCTAAAGAATGGTAGATGAACAATCTATCTAAGATTCAAAAAGCAGAGAAAGATATATTCTCAATTTCTCATGTGATAGAGCAAAACGGTAAGCTAACAGTAGTTAGGAAGGTTAGTTCTAGATAGAAATTGCTAGATGATTCTAAATAGATGAAGAAGGAGTTAAAGCGTATGGATGATAAAGCATTTATTTTATCGAAAAAGTTTCGTACAGCAATCGAAAGAGCAAAAAGAGAAGGGGAGTTAGATTCCGACCCAACTTTAAAATATTTTCCCAAAGCTTGCTGTGGTTCTGTAAGTTCTCTACTGGCGAAATTTCTGTATGAAAATGGTATCTACACTTATGAAATAAATGGCACAAAACATGGTGAAATATCTTGGGACAATCAATCTCACACATGGTTAATGTTAGAAAATGGGTGCATTATTGATATTACTGGTGATCAGTTCAAATCAGACGAAGAATTTCTGTGTTATTCAGAGAAAGTGTATTATGGAGAAATGGATGAATTTCATCAACTGTTTGATTATACTGAAAGTGATATTTATGAATATAGCGATTGTACAGAAATAGCAAGAAATGTCGGTCAACAGTATTCAAAAATGTATAATGTGGTTTTGGGTTATATTAGGGAATAGGTTAAAAGTAGAATGTAAGAGTATACGTCAGAAAATTTTGCCACAAAAAAGTTCCAAAATCTAGTGATTTTGGAACTTTTTATAAATTCAAATGATGGATAGCTACAATTATTTTATAAGTGTTCTTAATTCTTCGATTTTTTTATCAAACTCTTTTGCTTGTTTTATGAACGATTTTTGTATTTGTATATCAACCATAGGAAAGGATTTAACGACTTAGAAACGACTCATAAACATTTAATGAACGAATGGGACTATCTTAATAATATTCTTTTATCAGATCCAACTGAAATCAATGAAAAAGATCAACAAACTGTATGGTGGATATGTAAAGAAAACTCAAATCATCGATACAAACTTAAAATTTATGAAAAAATTAAGTATGAAAAGCGCTCATTAATAAGCTGCCCAATTTGCAAAGGTTTAAGAAGAAAACAGGAGCATTTTGTTAGATTAAAGATGTAATAGAATATTAATATCAAACAAGCTAAAAACAACTCTAAAGATCATTAAATTGATATTGGAGTGTTTTTTATTGCCAAATTGTACATTTGAAAAATTTTTGGTTTTCACTTAAATAAAGTACATAATTGAGTGTAATTGGCTTAAAAAAATTTTTTGGTTACAGAAAGAAGTTATTAGAAATAACCCCTATAACATCTTTCCGAAAAACTATAATTTTCTTGAAAAATATATCTGGCTATGCTATACTACTAGTATAGAAAGATTTGGAGAAAAACATGAAACGCGAGATCTTATTAGAACGGATTGATAAACTCAAACAAGTCATGCCTTGGTACGTATTGGAATATTACCAATCAAAACTGGCCGTTCCATACAGTTTTACGACCTTGTACGAATACTTAAAGGAATACGATCGATTTTTTACCTGGGTTTTGGAATCTGGTATATCGGATGCTGACACCATGGCCGAGATCCCCTTAGACGTTCTGGAGCACATGACCAAGAAAGACATGGAATCCTTTATTCTTTACTTACGTGAACGTCCTCTGCTCAATGCCAATACGACGAAAAACGGTGTTTCTCAAACAACCATTAACCGTACCCTCTCTGCACTATCTAGTCTCTATAAGTATTTGACCGAGGAAGTTGAAAACGAGCAAGGTGAACCGTATTTCTACCGCAACGTCATGAAGAAGGTTGCTACCAAGAAAAAGAAAGAAACCTTGGCGGCCCGGGCTGAAAATATCAAACAAAAGCTCTTTTTAGGTGATGAAACAGAAGGTTTCCTTAACTATATCGACCAGGAGTATCCACAAACACTCTCAAATCGCGCCTTATCTTCCTTTAATAAGAATAAAGAGCGAGATTTAGCCATTATCGCACTCCTTCTTGCCTCTGGTGTCCGTTTATCTGAGGCGGTCAATTTGGACCTTCGAGACCTTAATCTAAAGATGATGGTCATCGACGTCACTCGAAAAGGTGGAAAACGAGACTCAGTCAATGTTGCTGCCTTTGCTAAGCCTTATCTAGAACAATATCTTGCTATTCGAGACAAACGTTACAAGACAGAAAAGACTGATACAGCCCTCTTTCTGACCTTGTATCGAGGTGTTCCAAACCGGATTGATGCTTCTAGCGTTGAAAAAATGGTGGCTAAATATTCAGAAGATTTTAAAGTCCGTGTGACGCCCCACAAACTTCGCCATACATTAGCAACGCGTCTCTATGATGCAACCAAATCACAGGTCTTGGTCAGCCACCAGCTTGGACATGCTAGCACCCAAGTTACTGACTTGTATACCCATATTGTTAATGATGAACAGAAAAATGCCTTGGATAGTTTATAATGTTACATAATTTTCATTATGTAACATTATGAGAGTTAAAAAGAGCGTAGCATCAGCATCAAGCACTCACAGAATGCTATCTATTTTTTCAAAAAACTTAATGAGTTTGATATAGATATTTTTGTTTTTTGTTAAGCATAATCTTTTCATATAATGACTGTAAATATCTTTCAGCTAGCTCAATTTTTGTAAGATTTTTAAAGGCTATACGATAATTTCTTTGTATAGAAAAGTAAGGCGAATCATTAATAAGAATTGGAATGTCAAATAACCGACCTATTTAATAATAGGCCGGTTATATTTATTTATATCAGTTTATTACTTGTTTTGAATCGCTTCCTTTACTTGGGCAATAGTGACAGATTGAGAGTCTTTATAAATGACTTTTTCCCCTTTAGTATCAAGAATTTCTCCGACTAGAGGTTCGCTACTATCTGCAGATTTAACAGAAAACCCGCCACCCATGTTTTCAGGATAGGCAATGATAGTATCCTGATCTGAAAATTGATTTAACGTTTCCAAGAGAGTAGAATCTTTAGAAGCTTGTTTTACCATTATCTCTAGAGTTGGTGGTTTCGCTTGGATATCCTCGCCTTTATCATTTGCAAATATTATATTACTTCCGATAAGTACAGAAGAAATTAGAGTAACGATAAAAGCACATGTAGTGAATTTCTTAAGCATGTTGAGTCTCCTTAATAAACCTAGCCTTTCGTAGTGATTAGTGTAGTGTAAAATGCGAAAATATATATCGTTTAGTTCTAACACATTAAAACAGAGAAATATAGTTTCCTAATTTTTTTCCTTTCTATCTCTGTTTAAGCGGTAGCCCTTTCAATTTTATTGTACGTTCTTTTTTTTGAAATGCAAGAAAAGAGAATTCCCAATTTGTAAAATTAAGCATCCCGTATTAGACACAATGCTTTCAATAAGTGTAAATAAGTTTTAACGTTTACAAAATTGTGATGCTTTACGATCTTTCTTAAGAACTGTTTTGAACACCTCGTATTTGAATGAATTTCAATATATGCTTAATATCAATGTTTCCACATGTTTTTAAGAAAGAAATACTTCATCTAATTTGAATAACTTTCAATTGAATGGTGTGAATTTTACCCTAAAAATAAACAAATTGAGCTAGATTTCACCAAAAAGTTCACACCATTTGAATTGTTACTGTTTTGTACTTTTTATAGATTTAGAATTCTTTGTTTTCAAACAGTTTAATAGCAATGTAAAAGATTATAATTGAATAAATAACAGTTAAAAGTAGTTGAATGGTGTAGCTAATTATCGAAATATTCCTTGAAACAGGATTTAAAATATTCAATACTCCTAATGGGCTAAAAGATAATAATAAGTTATTTTTGTCTAATAAACTTCTTGAAATCAGTTCTCCTAAACCTCTTAACAAAACAACTCCAACTGGGGTACTCGATAAAGAATTTGTTATCAAAAATAAACAAATAATTGTCGTACTATAAAAAATAGTTGTAAAAAACGTTGTAATAATTTGAATTATTCCGGCCGTAAAAGTAAGCATATTATCTGCAGATGAAGAGTAAGCTCCAACTTTAAAAAATCCAAATAGTAATGTTGTCGCTATAAAAGATGTTAGACATAAAACAACTAAAATTAAGAATGAGGCAAAAATAGATGCTAACAATTTTGAAAACAAAATTTCCACTCGTTTAACCGGCGTCACTAACAATGATTTAATTGTTTTTTGCTGAATTTCTTGATAAAACGGTACTAATGCTACTATAACTCCTACTATCAAAGCAAATATCGAAAATGTATCGCTGGAGGTTTTAAAAACATTTCCAAATGAAGATTCTGATGCAACCATTCTTAGATACAGTATCAATAAAGAAATGACACAGATAAATCCTCCAAAAACATAGAAAATCTTTTTCCCAGCGAATAATTTGAACAACTCAATCTTTATTAATTTAAGCATATCAATTCTCCATATCACTCTGCATTTTGATAAAAATATCTTCAAAATTATTTTGTTTCTCAGAAAAATTTATGATGGAGATATCCTGACGAAGTAACTCTGTGAGTAATTTCTCCTTTACATCTTTCAGTGATTCTATATCTAAAGATAACTCAAGTTGCTCTATTCTCTCAGAAAAAACAATGTTTAAGTTATTTAAGATAGACTTTGTAAGTTCTAAGTTATCAGTCTTCAACAACCAAACGTTCTTTATAGATCCAAGTGATAAAAATTCTGTCTTTTTCCCTTGGAAAATTACTTTCCCTTGATTGATAATTGTAACTGTATCTACTAACTTACTTAATTCTTCCAATGAATGACTCGAAATTACAATCCCAACTCCTTTTTTAGACAATTCAATGAGCAAGTCTCTAAACTCTTTCATTCCTATGGGATCTAATCCATTGAATGGTTCATCTAATAATAAGATAGTTGGCTGATGGATTAAGGCTTGAGCAAGCCCCAAACGTTGTTTCATACCTAATGAAAAACTAGATACTTTACAATCCACACTATTGTCTAAACCAACTAAATGCAGATAGTTTAAAAGATCTTCTTTTGATAAGTTTACTTCATCATAAAGACTAGAAATAAGCATTAAATTCTGTCTAGCTGTTAAAGATTCATAAAATGTCGGATATTCAATAATCGTACCGATAGTATTCAAATAGCCCTTTGAGTTCCCTTCAATTAGTTTCCCATTGATTTTAATTTCACCAGATTCTTTTTTTACTAAACCTAAAATCGTCTTGAATATTGTAGTTTTCCCAGAACCATTTTGTCCAATGAGTCCCATTATTTCGCCACTCTGCAACTCAAATGACAAATCTTCAATTACTTTCTTTTTGTTATACGATTTATTTAGACCAATAATTTGTAATAGTGCCATTTCGTCTTCCCTTCTTTATTTTTAATCACTCATCACTTCTGCTGTTATTGGTGCAGTGTTTCGTGTGTTCCTTAGATAGTTGTTGATGAAGAGAAAGTTACTTTACAAGAGATGGGGGAAATTGTTTGGCTTTATTTTTGTATATCTTTACATCCAGATAAACAAAGAAAACTCAGAAATACAATGAATAGACAAACTTTCTTATGATTTTTCACCTTTCTACCATTCTTGATAGCGCATTACGGAGTTTTCATTTCGATAGATTTCACCTTTTGGAATCTCACTATCCTTCTTTTTGAATTGAACCCATAGAATCCCTTTATCCGATAGTAAAATGGGGCCATGATCATATAAATAATGAATCCGATGCCTTAAATCCCACAAATAATATTGAGATTTAACACGCTCCTCATTTCTTCTTTCTCCCATATACGTGAGATAAATATTGCGATATATGGGAGTTTCTGCCTGTGAAGTAGAAAATATCTTTTTATGGTTTTTATTTTCAAAGGTAAATGAAGCATCTTTATTATTTGCAACCAAGTATAGGAGATTGTGCCCATTCGTCAATAAATCGACATAATAGCGTTGATCATCCTTTGTTTGATCTATAACTTTTTTCTGCCCATCATTTAAGGAGTAGGCTACAATTTTTGTGGTTAAAGCTGTGTTATCAATTTGGACATAATACAAGTGATCTTTAAATACAGTCGGAAAACCGCTATTTTCTGATTCAATCGTCTGATGAGTCCCTGTTTCAAGGTCAAATTCTTCAATTTGATATAGGCTATCGCCTACTTCATAATTTATAAAGAGTTTCTGGTTGGATCGAGCTACTTGAGTAACTGGAACCGTTCCGATAGGTCTCTTATTGATCAGTGTCGTTAAAGATTTGTCTTTTATCTTCCAAAGATAGTAAATCCCTGTCTGATTGAGTTGATCATACTCTTCAAAAACAACAATATCATGATCAACATAGCTGACAGCTACATGAGTCAGATTAGATGTCTTATCAACATCTTTTATCTTTTGAAATTCCTTGGTATGTAAATTCATACTAGCAAGATAATTCTGATCATCATGTCCTTGGTCAACAGCCTCGCCATAGGCAATCCCATCATTTGACAGTGCGGTAGGTGTAAAAATTTTCCCATCTGGATAAGGGATAGAAATAGAATTTTTTAATAAGTCTTCTGCCTTTCTTTCCTCGAACCCTATTTTCCTGGACACATTGGCACTACCGGATGGAGATTTTTTTTGTGGTCCTACAAGAGTGCAGGCTGATAAGAGAATGATAATACCAAGGATGATAAAACTTAAAAATTTTTGTGTGACATGATCTTTTTTCATCAGCTTTTCCTCTGAATAGCTATAAAAGATAATACAGAAGATCCTACCATTCTTCATCCATGGACTAGTTGAGTTTTATAACTTCGTCAGCTTTTTCCCAAATTACTGGATTATGGGTTGCGATAATGATTATACGCTCTTGATTCTTTAACATTAAGAGCAAGTCCATCACCTCTTGTGAGGTTTCTGGATCCAGTGCTGCAGTTAGTTCATCTGCCAAAATTAAAGGTGGATCCTTTAAAATAACTTTAGCTAATGCGACACGTTGCGCCTCTCCCCCCGATAATTCATAAATCTTTTGATCCAGAGAAAGGTAAGCCAATCCTACTTTTTTGAGCACTTCTTCTTCTTGCTGCTTCTTCTCCTTTTTCGTTAATTTTTGACCAATCAATCCCAAATCTAAATTTTTAGCGATCGTTTCGTTTTCAAGTAGGCCAAAGTTTTGAAAGAGATAGCCTAATTCATGCTTAAAAAAGTGATGCTGTTTAATCTGTTTCAGTTCTTGCCCTTGATAGCTTATACTCCCTTTTTCATAAGGCTCTATCTTCGCCAAGATATTGAGCAAGGTTGTTTTACCACACCCACTATTTCCGATCAGAGCATAGACCTTACCTTCTGTAAATTGCAAGCTCAAATCTTGAAAGACCGTTCGTTGGCCAAATGATTTGGTTAAATGTTCTACGCTAATCATATTAGGCTCCTTTCAGTACAGTTGCTAACAAGTGGTCTTCTTTATGAGACCGGTACAGGAGAATAAACCAAGCATTAGTAAGAAATAGAAAGAGAGTGACAAGAGCAATCCACCATTCCGAAGTGAGAATGAATACAAGGAAGCTTCCTAATAGTAAGAGGACACTTTCTGAGAGCAAAATCGTTTGGTGAATGTTTACAAATCCCAGACCTGCAATCTTCTTCAAGAAGATTTGTTTTCTAAACTCTTCAAAATAAAGGAAATTCATGGTGTTAAAGAGAAGAACAGAGGTTGCTATACCAAAGACTCCTCCTGCAATTATCATGAGATTTTCTATTTGGATGAATTGGGCCATTTGCTGGTAAACGTCCACTGCATAGTCGTACTGACTAACACTTTTTTCAAGATTATACTCAGCGACTAGCTTCTTACTATTCTGAAGTCCATTAAAATAAAGGTAGGAATCTAGATAGGTGAAATATGGATTCTCATAGCCTCCAAAACTTTCAGGTTGGATAACCACTAAAACAGGATCTGTAAAGAATTGCTGATAGCTCATCGGTGTATTGTTGTAGATAAATCGTTTTTGATGATTCGGAATATACGTTACCTGCGCCTTCATTGATAAGGTGATATTTCCTTGATCATCTTGAGGAGATAAATAATCTTCATATCGCTTGATCATCTCCTCTTCTCGACCTTTTAATTTTTCTGGAAGTAAGAGACCAAATTCTCCTGCTTGCAAGTGATTTAAGTGATCTTTTTCTTCAGGAGAAACTGGAACACCTTGGATTTCGAGGTAATTTGGAGTCACATAGAGAGTTCGTGCAAGTGGATCGTAATCTGTGATTGAAAACTCTTTACCTGTACTAGGATCCGTCATAACTCCTTTTGAACTAAAAGATACAAGATTATGATAAGCTAAAAGACCACCATTTTCAATACCAGACTCGATGAGCTTGGACCATTTCTCCCTATTTTCCTTCAGCCTCTCTTTACTGGTAATCTGATTGCCATATTCTCGACTTGTACTAATTTGGACCCAATTCGACTGTTTTGACCAAGCCTCACTTCCCTCTTGGTAGGTTTGCCAGACTGATCCATAAATACTGATTCGATGAACTGCAAGGCCAATTAGTGCCACAGCGAGAAATTGACAAATAAAGAGGAAAACCAATATGCGCTTCAATGGAACCTTCCCTTTTAAAAGGGGGACTAAATGAATCGTTTGAATACTATATGCAAAGAGGAAGGATAAGATAGCAGATAAAATAAGTAACATCCCATTGTAAATAATACTACTGAAAATGACGATGGAATAGGAAAAAGGTGTCAATTGAAAGCAATAAATCAGAACAGCACCCATTATACTTGCGCCAATACATCCCAAAAGCAACTCTATACTATCATCTTTTAAGGAATGTCCGAAAAGTTGCAAGCGTCTCATTCCTGAAATATATCGAATCCCAGCACTTCTCATTTCAAGTGTTTTCTGGATAATCGTCAAAGTGCTAAAACTAATGATAAAAATAACCAAGGCAAGTGATTGTGAACCTGAGCCAAAAAAGGCAATAAAGTTCTGCAGAAGATTCGGTTTCTCAATAAAAGTTTGTGAGAAACCAAGAGTATGAAGAGTTTGATCCAGCTTTTCAGTTTCCAATTCACCTGTTAATACATAATAATTCGTTAGCAGGCTTTCTTTGGCAGCCAGTTCTTTCTTCTCTCTTTTAATCCCAAGAGGAAGTTTTCCCTCTCCGTAGATTTCATAGGTGAAAACAACCTGCCCCTTAGAGTCTGTTCTTTGTATCTGACGGGCAATTATACTATGATTTTCCCTTGCCAAGCGGTCTAAACTGGAAGATAACTCTTCATATGTGACGCTCTTATCTTGTCTTACCACACCTACTACCGGAAGACTGCGGTGGATAAGCGTATTTGGAGAAATAAAGGCAATCCAAATCAAAAAGCTAGAGATGAAAAGGTTTGATAAAATAATAAAGACACGTTTCATATCATCACACTTTCTAAAGCAGAAAAGGAAAGTAATACCTAGCTAGTCAATTAATTTCGTTGTTTAATAATTACTGAGTTTTATAAATTATAGTTACATTCTTTGTAAGCGAATACACTTTTCCACCTTTACTATACCACAAAATCCTTCGTAAAACAATAATTTCTATGTGAAACTAGTTTCAAAAAAGAGACCCGCTTCTGCGAATCTCTTACGACTTTATTCCACCACTGCTTCAGCAATTTCCTCTGCAGTGATACCTGCAAAATAACGGCCAAGATTAATGGTTTGAAGGGCTTTGAGGACGTCTTCACGTTCGTATTTGACACCACGAAGAACGTCTTCTACTGCTGCAACATCTTCGATACCAAAAAAGTCACCATAGATCTTGATGTCTTGGATTTTTGATTCAATGACGTTGGCAAAGATTTCAACCTTACCGCTTGGGAATTTGGTGCCACGACGGACATTGTATTCAGGAGACTTTCCATAGTTCCAGTCCCAGGTACCGAACTTGGTTTCCTTGATACGATTGATTTCAGCCAATTCTTCAT
>ERZ841116.1144-NODE-1144-length-14513-cov-8.902614_pt1 | contig 14513 bp, 6 predicted proteins | sample MGYA00519875_ERZ841116 | MGnify/ENA primary metagenome ERZ841116 (study PRJEB31850, sample SAMEA3708889) | human gut metagenome | biome: human gut; feature: human-associated habitat; material: faeces | place: China | collected 2014 ... | reverse complement strand
ATAAAAGTCATAAGTTTTTTCATGTTTTTCTCCTATGTGATAACTGAATGAGCACAAATCATAAACCTTGACCTAAGGTTAAAGTCAATACTTATTCCGAAAATTTTTGGTGAGATGCTAAAATAAGACAATGTTTGATATGAAGGACAGAATCATGAAGCAAAAATTTAGGGAAAATTTTAGAAAGCAAAAGTGCTTAAATACAAAAACACCGCTTTTACAAGCGGTGTTTTTTCTTACTTATTTTGCAATTAGCAATCTTGTTTGCCATATTGTTCCTGACGCAGAAGAATGCGTACGCTTTCGTCAAACTGTGCTAACACTTCATCTGCGTTTTTCGGATCAGTACCACGCGCATCTAAGTAGAACTTAATTTTCGGCTCTGTACCTGATGGACGTGCGATTAAACGGCTACCATTTTCTAATACGAATACTAAAATATCGCTTTGGCGGTCAGTTTTAGTATGATCTAAGAATGTCGCCACTTTGAAACTCCCCACTTCTGCTGGCGGATTATTACGTAATGCACTCATCAATTTACCAATTTCAGATAAATCGCTTACACGAATAGAAATTTGACCGCTTACATAAGCTCCAAACTCTTTTGTGAAGTCTGCTGCGTAGTCTGCAAGTGTTTTACCTTCTTTCTTGAGGCTACGTACTAAATCTAAGAATACGATTGCTGCTGAAATACCGTCTTTATCGCGTACTTTATCTGGATCTACTAAGTAACCTAATGCTTCTTCGAAACCGAATAATAAACCGTTTACTTTACCGATATATTTGAAGCCAGTTAAAGTTTCTTCTGAGTCAAAACCATATTTCTTCGCAATTTCCGCTAAGGCTGGTGAAGAAACCAATGAACATGCTAACACGCCTTTTTTGTCTTGTGCATGATATTGTTTTGCTAAATACCAACCTAAGTAACAGCCAATTACGTTACCGTGAAGAGGTTTCCAGTTACCTGCTGCATCTGGCAATGCCACCGCTAAACGGTCTGCATCTGGGTCGTTTGCGATAATAAATTCAGCGTTATGTTTTTTCGCCACTTCAATCGCTAAGTCTAATGCTCCTTTCTCTTCTGGGTTCGGGAAGTTTACGGTTGGGAATGTACCATCTGGCCATACTTGTTCAGCTACCACGTGCGGTTGTGGTAAGCCTGCTTTTGCTAGGGTTTTGCTTAATACTTCATAGCCCACACCATGCATTGCAGTGTAAACGTAGTTGATATCGCACGCTGGCTCTTTCGCAAGGCTTGCGGTTTTCGCAATGTAAGCATCCACGATTTCATCGCTTAATACAGTGAAGTTTTGGCTGCGTGGTAAATCTTTGATATTGCCAGCGGCAACTTTGTCGATAAGTGCTGCAATCTCTTTATCCGCAGGTGAAACGATTTGACCGCCACCGTTTGCTTTACCTAAGTAAACTTTATAGCCGTTATCCTCAGGTGGATTGTGGCTTGCCGTTACCATTACGCCTGCAGTGGTATCAAAATATTGGATTGCATAGGCTAACACTGGGGTTGGTAATTTGCGTGGTAATAAATACGCTTTAATGCCTGCACCCGCCATAATTTCTGCGGTATCGCGTGCGAACACATCCGAATTTTTACGACCATCGTAACCAATTACAATAGATGGCTCTTTATCGTAGCCTTTTAAGTATTCCGCTAAACCACCTGCCGCTTGTGCCACTAATACACGGTTCATCCCCATTGAGCCTGCTTGCAAACGACCACGCAAGCCCGCTGTGCCAAATTGTAAGCGACCGTTAAAACGGTTTGCTAATTCTGCTTGTGCATCCGCTTTTCCTGCTTTTGCCTCTGCAATTAGTTGCTCTAACTCCGCACGAGTTTCTTGATCTGGGTCTTGATTTAACCAATTTTGAGCTGTAGTGAAAAGTGTCTCCATAACAAATCCTCTGTAATTTGATTGTGAATAAATACCTCAGATAGATTAGCCGAAAAGCGGTCGGATTTACACGATTTTTTGCAAAATTCTGTTGGTTTTTTGATAAAGATAAAAGAATGGAAAAACGAAAACGATTGGGAAGAAAAACAGCCCCAAAGGGGCTGTTATAGTTAACGGAAAAGTAAAATGTAGAAATTATAAGCCTATAATTTTCCAGCGATTGTGTGAAACACCTTCTACTTTGCTTTTTTTACGTTAGAGATGTAGTCAATCATCATATTTTGGATCGTGCCTTTCTCTTGACCCATTGCCACTTTAGATTCCCAAAGAGTTGGGATTTGCTGACCTTCCCAAATACCGCCTTTTTTGGTCATTTGACCGAAGCGGTAAGAGTTCATATCAAGTTTGATTTTCATATCATCAGTTACAGGAGTACCATCAGCAAGTTTCAGATCGACAATTTTTTCACCGCTTGGTTTGCGTAAGTCGATGTTGTAGCTCACACCTCCAAAAATGTCGAATGTCACATATTTCGATTTTTTACGCTCTGCATTGTAACGGTATTCTGTATCACCTGGTTGAATGGTGTCGAAGTAGGTTGGCAGTGAATATCACAATAAAAAATCCCCCTCTTTAGAAAAGAGGGAGTAGGGGAGATTTGATAACGATGTTCAATTCTCAGATGAACTCCGTTTTCATTTCTGCCAAATCTCCCCCTGCCCCTCTTTGCTAAAGAGGGGAGTATTAAAAGACAGCATCTCAATCAGCGGTTCAAATTGAGCCACAGAACGCAAATCCAACCAAAATTTTTTATCGGCAAAACGCCCGATAATCGGGGTTGGTAATTGTTTAAACTGTTGCTCTAATGCTAATAAATCGCTCTGTTTTTCACTCTCGATTGTAACAGCAACAGAGGGAAGTTTGTCCGTTGGCAAAGCCCCACTGCCAATCTGAGCAAGGCTTGGCTCAACTTGTAAAATATAGCGTGAATTTAACCGCTTGCCTAATACTTCTTTGAGCTTTTCTGCTCGGATTTTTAGCAAATCAACTGATTGCGTGAGCAAATTCAAAGTCGGTAAAGTTTCAGGCAATTTTTCAGGTAAAAGATATTGGCGAAGGGTCGCCTCCAAGGCAGATAAAATCACTTTATCGCAACGCAACACTCGCTTGAGCGGATGGGCTTGTAGCTCATCAATCCACACTTTTTTACCCACAATAATGCCCGCTTGCGGCCCGCCTAAGAGCTTATCGCCCGAGAAGGAAACCAAATCCACACCTGCCGCGACTTTCTGTTGCACCATCGGTTCGGTAGGTAAACCAAGCGATGCCATATCGGTCAGTGAGCCACTGCCCAAATCGCTAATTACAGGCAAGCCAAACTCTTTGCCAAGTGCGACTAATTCCTCCTCTGGCACGGAACTGGTAAAGCCCTCAATATGATAATTGCTCGTGTGCACCTTCATCAAAAAGGCGGTATTTTCATTGATCGCATTACGATAATCTTTAAGATGTGTGCGGTTGGTCGTGCCGACTTCCACCAGCTTACACCCTGCCTGCAACATAATATCGGGAATGCGAAATGCTCCGCCAATTTCGACCAACTCGCCCCTTGAGACAATCACCTCTTTATCCTTAGCGAAAGTTGCCAACATCAGCAACACCGCCGCCGCATTGTTATTTACCACGCAAGCCGCTTCTGCTCCTGTGATTTTGGCAACCAGCTCAGAAATATAGAGATCACGATGCGATCTTCTACCTTCATCAATATCAAACTCCAATGCCACATTATTTTGCATCGCACAGGTTGCCGCTTGAATTGCCGCTTCTGACCATAATCCACGTCCTAAATTCGTATGCAACACCGTGCCCGTTAAGTTAAACACAGGGCGAAGTTGCACCTTTTGTAGCTGAGTAAGCTGCTGGGAAAGCTCGGCAAAAAGTGCAGTTTCATCAACAAGGAAATCAGGTAATACTTGATGTTGCTGAATATGTTGGCGGACACGTTCAATCAATTTTCGAAGTTGTTCGACGACAGCTTGATGTCCAAATTGTTGAATAAAATCGACCGCTTGTGGTTGCTTTAAAAGCTTATCGACCGATGGAAGTTGACGAAATAACTGTTGCATAAAGAAAAATCCAAAATCTAAACGTTGGATAATTCTAATAAATAAAGTAGAATATAGCTACTTTTAAAACGGAAGGTCGTCATCTCCGGTGAGGTGGCAGGACTTCAAATCCTGTTGAGGACGCCAGCGTTCTCGGGTGGGTTCGACTCCCATGACCTTCCGCCAACTTCATTTCTACATTCTTTTCTATATATTATGACCCAATCCATTTGCATTATCACAGGCAGCACCTTAGGTGGTGCAGAATATGTTGCCGATCACCTCGAAAGTTGTTTAACCGCCAAAGGTTTTGAGGTTGAACTGTTTAACAACGCTGAGCTTTCCGATATTCAATCACAACAAACCTTAATTGTGGTTACCTCCACCCACGGCGCAGGTGAACTGCCAGACAACATCCGCCCTTTGTTTGAAGCACTCGAAAATCAACCGCTTGATCTTAGCCAAATGAAATTTGGTGTGGTGGGTTTAGGCAGTTCCGACTACGACACCTTCTGCCACGCGGTAGATATTGTCGAAAATGCCTTAAAAGCCAAAGGTGCAGCACAGGTATGCGATTCTGAGCGTATTGATACCGTGACTAATTTTGAACACGATGAAACGGCGGAACGTTGGCTAGAAGGATTTTTAGAGAAACGGTAAGCGGTGAATTTTTGCAAGAATTTGATAAATAAGGAAAACACTGAATAAAATAAATTATAGTAATATCTTCTCAAATAACCAGGAAGGAAATACCCAATGACGATGTTACCTAGTGTACAGGCAATGATGATCGCAGTGCTAGATATTTATGCCGATAATAAGCTTCACAAACGCTCAGATCTAATGAATTTAGTTGCCGAATATTTTCAACTTACTGAAGAACAAAAGAAAATAATTAAAAAAGATGGAAAAGATCCTACTTATAAAAGTCGATGCTCTTGGATTCTTACCTATTTTTCCAGTGATAAATATATTCCAGATGAAAAAGCAAAGTTATTAGAACGTGTTGAAGCAGGTGTTTATCGAATTACCAGTACCGGGCTGAAATGTTATCAAAATAAAGAACTTTTTGAACGTTGGTATCTTAAATATATGGAGAAGAATTTAAGCAAATGGGATAAAAGTGCATTAGATACCAAACGAATTTTACCATCTACGCCTGAAATACTCAAAAGCACTATACAATTTTTGGATAAAGCACAAGGATTTGGATATTTAATTTATAATGAGAAAAGATATTCTATTCAAAAATCACATACTGATGAAGAAATTTGGCATCAACTGGAAATTGGTAAAAAAATTCAATTTAAAGAGTTTATTAGCTCAAAAGGAAATCTATGCGCTACTGAAATTAGTTTACCACAAACAATTGAAAAGCCCCCTCTATTACCTATTGAAGCAGAAAATACCAAGCCCATCCATTTAAACGAATTAGTTAATAATCACGGGAAATTTTATCAACAATGGAGAAAAAATGTTTTAGAAAACATTGTTAATACAATTCCTACTATTAATGCGACTACTGCACCAGATGATTTTGAAGATCTTGTATTTACTATATTGAAATTACTAGGCATTAATGAAATATATCAATTCCCTCGTTCTAATCAAGCGGGAAAACCAGATGGTATATTTAGAATAGGTAATTTAATTGTTTTATATGACTGTACATTAAGAAAAGATTTCCAGTCACATAAAGATTGGCAAATTGATAATTTTACCAACAAATTAAAAGATTCTAAAATTCCAATCACTTATCGAAAAGAAATTGATGGCTTAACAGATAACAAAAAGAAAACGTTTCAACTAACTAACTTAACTAAACACGCTTGGATTATTACTCGTGGAAAAACAGAAGAAATTGATAGTGTTGATGATGTCTGTGTGAAAGAAATTTGCTTAGAAAGTTTATTGCAATTATTAGAATCTCGTTTAATGAAAAACTACTTTAACGAAGAAAGCCTTGTTAAAGCATTAACAGATATCTAATCTATACAAATAGTTTAATTTCAGAATATTTGATTAGGATCCAATTTAGCTTTAAGTGTAAATATTCTACTATAATACGTGCATTTATAACGTAGATTACTTGTGACATAAAATAAAACCCCCAATCCTTTCGGAGAGGGGGTTTTTCATTTTGAGATATAGGTGGGCGTTAACCCACCATCACTTTAATTACCATTGATAACCTACACCTACAGAGCCACCAACATCGCCACGGGTGTTCGCATTACCTTGAAGTTTCAAGATAAGTTTACCGTTATCTGATGCTCTTGAGTAACCTACCGCCAATGCAGATTGACCTTTGTAAGTACCCGCAGATGCCGCCACCATTGATTTACCTGGAATGTAAACTTGTGGTAAGCCTGCTGCCGCGTTCGCACCTGCGATACCAGCACGTAAGTTTTTATTGTTACGGTTGATCTTATTATTTAAGTCACCTAAACGGTTACCTACGCCTTGAGCCACTGAGTACAACTGGCTACCGTTAATCGCATCCGTTGAAGTTGCAGAGATTTCACCTGCTGCTACGTTTTGAATACGACGCTCATTACCTGCTGCACCAACAGAAACTACGCCATCAGCGGTTGCACCTTCAAAGCCGCCGTAAACCATATTGCCTACGATAGCTTGTTTCACAGTACCTTTCGAGCCTGCTGTTGTGCTTGTACCTTTAGTGCCATCTTGTTTGATGTTGTTTAAAGTACCTGTTGCAGAGCCATCACCCGCTGTTGCAGTTGATTTTTTACCTAAAATAACGGAGTTTTCAACTGTTTGAGTGACTTCATTACCAAGTACGAAGGTATCATTCGTCGCCACGGTATTATTGTTACCCACAGAATAGCTTCCTTGGCCGCTTACTGTGCTTGGGTCACCAAATGCACCAGAATTATTACCTGTCACACGGTTACCTGTACCAATACTGATTGAATCATTACCCGTTACAACAGAATTAAAGCCAATTGCTACAGCATTTGTACCTTCAGCACTTGATTTAGAACCAATCGCTGTTGCAAATTTACCTGATGCACTTGAGTCAAAGCTATTCTCAGTTTCCACTTTAGTACGCTTAACGCCGTCATTAGAGTGGAAGAACTTAATACCTTGCTCATTCATATTGTAAATTGCGTCGACAACAGAGTTAGTAATAATCTCTTTTTGACCTTGAACATTATAGGTCTTCAAGATTGGAGTACCGTTCTCATCAACAATGACATTCTTATACTCTTTACCATCAACTGTAATGTTCTTCACATCTGGCACATTACCACGGCTTAATGCATAGATTTGTGCACCATTTACGGCATCTGTGCTATTTGGTGAAATATCACCCGCAGCAACACCTGTAATCTTAGTTGGTGCTTTACCATCTGGACCACTTATATTGATGTTTCCACCATTATTTGTGATCTTAGGTCCATTAGCATCTCCAAACTGTACGCTATTGAATTGAACATCGTCTTTGGTTGCATAGGTATATGCCACATTGCCATCTTTATCGACAGTTTGTGCCACTTCCATATTTTTACCAGATTCAAAGTTCACAGCCTTACCAGGATTGATTAGCGTATCTTTCGCACCGCCTGTTGCAGTTGTAGAGTTTGTTCTCCAGCCTGAATTGTTGATAGCCTCAGCAACATTTTGTGCGGTTGCAACTTGGTTACCTGCATTGTTTACGGCTGCTTGCGCCGCATCAACTGCCGCTTGAGCTGCATCTTTTTCAGCTTTTGTTGCATCTGGTTTTAATGCTTTCTGAGCCTCTTGTGCTTTCGTTAATGCCTCGTTTAATGCTGCCGTTACAGGACCTGTTACCGCACCAGTGTTATTACCTGCTGCATCTTTCGTTTCTTCCACTTTACCAGCGTCAACATCGAATTTCACATAAGTATCAGTCACTTTCTTACCGAACTCATCAACACGCTCAACAGTTGCAACAGCTGCTTTTGTACCTTTACCATCAGCAAAACGAACATTGTCATTTGGATTGACTTTCTCAAGTTTATTTGCTGATAAGGCTTTATCTTTATCACTAAATGCTGCATTAGCTTTGGATGAGTCAGCCAAACCAACATTCCAACCAGACTCTTGGATTGCTGTAGCGACAGCGTTACCACTTACAAATTTAGAACCTTCGTTGTTAACCTTATCTCCTTCAGCAAGAGTAATTTCTTTAGAAGTATCTGGCTTACCATCGGGACCTTTCTTATAAAGTTTACCATCAGGACCTTTTACACCATCTATAACTGTGCCATCAGCTTTAGTAACCTTCACATCATTTGTTACTTTACCTTCAGCAACAGAGATGGTGATTTCACGAACGCCCTTATCATTAGTTTTACCCGTTACAGAAATACCGTTTTCGCCTTTAAAGTCTACTTTATTTGCATTTTTCACAGTATCTACATAACCATTTTCAGGTGCACCAACAACCCAACCCATGTTCGCCAAATCACCTACCGTTGCCGCTGAGTTCAAAATATCAGAGCCAAGGTTAGATTTACCTGTAATTGGGTCGTTACCAAGGTTCACTAAGTTTTGGTTGCCCGGTTTTGCCGGAGTATCCCCTTGTTTACCAGTTGATGTCGGCTGTTCTTTTGTATTCAACACAGAACCCACGCCTTTCAACTGCGTTGGTTTATCGCCTGCCGCAATATTCAACGCCGTTGTCGGATGGTTACCCTCTGCGTTGTTATTCGCCGGGCTTGCCTTCTCAGTTTTTAATGTTACTGGGGCTACAGGACTTACTTTCGCTGCATCAACTTTGTTACCTTCAGCATCTTCGAAAGAACCATCTTCTTTCTTCGTCACTGGGTTACCTTTGTCATCCACATAAGTATTGGCATCGCCACCTACTTTCACTGTGTTGAACTCAACTTCGTCTTTGGTTGCATAGGTAATCGAACCATCTTTCTCATGTTTCACAGACATATTTTTGCCTGCTTTCATGGTAATAGTATCGCCTGGGTTGATCATCTCACCTTTTGCCAAATCAGCCTCAGTTAAGTTGTCTCCCTCAGTTTTATCCGCTTTCAGTGTAAAGCCAGAGTTGTTGATCATATCCGCAACATTCTGTGCCGTTGCTACTTTGTTCAACAGAGCTGACTCATCTTGGGCTGCTTTAAGGGCATCTTGAGCTTTTTGTTTAGCATCTTCTGTAGCTGATGGATCTTTCGCTAAATCATCTACTGCTTTCTGAGCATCTGCTAAGTTTTTCGCTAATTCAGTCGGTGTTTTTCCTGTTGTATTAGGACCTTTTACCGCACCTGGTTTGTTTTCATCTGCCGTAATTTCGCCCGCATCTACATCAAACTTCACGGTGCTGCTGGTCGCATCGTCTGCAGTTTCCACTACAGCGACGGTACCTTTGCCGTTGATGAAGTTCACGGTATCGTACGGTTTCACAAAGTCGCGGGCTTCGCCGTTATTTTGCAAGTTCCAACCCGCATTCAACACGTCTGATACTGTCGCCGCATTATTGCCCGCAAATTTATTACTTGTCGGATCTAATAACTCGGCTGCCTCTAACGCTGTGATTGGTGCGGCTTTATTCGATTTATTCGCTAACGGGTTTTCACTATCATTCGGATTAAACGCTTGTTTCTTCACATCATCTACTGTTGGTAAATTACTACCTACATTTGATAATACTGTTGGTGCAGTTTCATTATCACCATTGTTCATTGAAGCTTTTACTGTTTTCTTATCTGTTGGGACAAGTGCTGTAGCTTCATTACCCTCTGAATCAACTGGTTTACCATCTTTTAATACCGTTCCTGCTGGATAATAATTATCACCAATCTTCACTGCATCTTTCGCTTCTTCTACTGGATAGAAGTTATCGCCAAGTTTAGTAACCTTATTACCCTCACTATCAGTATAAACTACTGGATTTTGTGCCGCTTCAACGGTTTTTTGTGCATCCACGTTCACAGTAATGGTACGGATACCGTCTTTAGTTTCACCCGTAACGGTAGCCAGACCTGTGCCTTTGAAGTCCACTTGGTTAGCGTTCTTCACAACATCGGTATAGCCATTGCCGTCTTTGGTTGACACCACCCAACCCATGTTCGCCAAATCGCCTACGGTTGCCGCTGAGTTCAAAATCTCAGGTGCAAGGCTTGATTTATTACCTGCTTTTGGATCGTTACCAAGGTTCACTAAGTTTTGGTTACCCGCTGTTGCCGGAGTATCCCCTTGTTTACCAGTTGATGTCGGCTGTGGTTGTGTATCCAATACCGAACCCACACCTTTCAACTGTGTCGGTTTGCCGTCTGAAGAGATATTCAGCGCAGTTGTCGGAGTTTTGTCCGCTCCGTTGTTGCTTGCTGGGCTAGCAGCTTCGGTCGTGAAATTGACCGGTTTTTTGCCGTCTTTGTCTTCGCCGACTTTCACAGAAGTAAATTCAACGTTGTCTTTGGTCGAATAGGTCACTTTACCGTTAGCTTCTTGTTTCACGGTTAAGTTTTTACCTGCAATCATTTCAACTGCTTTGCCCGGGTTGATGACTTCATCACCAGTAGATGTAGCGTCTTTTTCTCCGCCTTCAACGTTAGATGTTTTCAACGTAAAGCCAGAGTTATTGATCATATCCGCAACGTTTTGAGCAGTCGCCACTTTGTTGCTATTTGGTGAATCATCAATAGCTTTTTGAGCGGCATCAACTTTATCTTTGGCTGCTTGTACTTTTGCAGGATCAGCATCTTTTGGTAATTTCGCTAATTCATCTTTTGCATCTTTTAACGCTTTAGTTAACGTTTCACCAGCTGGGCCAGTTACTGAACCATCGGTATTTTGAGTGATTTTAGCAGTTTCAACAGATGGTACTTCCACATCAACGGTAATAGTGCGCACGCCGTTCACGGTCTTACCCGATACTTTGGCTGCATTTTTGCCGACGAATTTCACTTCGTCCGCATTTCTCACAACATCACTATAGTCTTTGCCGTCTGCACCAGTCGCTTTATCTGATGAGACTTTCCAGCCCATGTTCGCCAAATCTCTAACAGTTGCAGCAGAGTTCAATACATTAGGAGACAATGGTGTTTGACCGTGAGCTGTACCCAGGTTGACAACATTAGGCTGTGTTGTCGGAGCACTACCATCTGGCGTTGTTGTAACAGGGGTTGTATTCAATACGGAACCCACACCCGTAATCTGGGTTGGTTTGCCGTCTGAAGACACGTTCAATGCTGTTGTTGGCTGTTCTGGATTATTATTTGCAGTAATCACATCACCATTTTTTAATTCAACCGGTTTTTTACCATTTGCAGTATCGCCCACTTTTACCGTAGTAAACTCAACATTATCTTTTGTCGAGAATGTGAATTTACCGTTATCTTGAGCAATCTTGATGTTTTTATCCGCTTCAAACGTCACAGTATCGCCCGCTTTCACTGGCTGAACTTTCGTACCCGTATTTTCACCGCTTGTTGTGGCAGCCGAAGTTGCATTCCAAGCAGCAGCTTTAATGGCTTCTGCCACGTTGCCTACGGTGGCGATTTTGTCTTTATCGGCATCGGTTACGGTTGGTACAGATGAGGCAGTAATGTTGCCAGTATTAACTTTTAAACCCTTGTCATCGGTTGTAAGGGTGTTATCGGCAGCTTTTACTTTAACACCGTTATTTGTTACTTCTAAGGACTTATCTGCCGGTTTAACAGAGATAGTATTTCCTGTCGGATCTTTTTGTAGACCATTACCAGTATTGACACTGTATTTGATTGTGCTGATTTTGCCGTCTGTATTTGTAGTAACAGATACACTTGTGCCGTCGCCGTCAACAAAATTAACGGTGTCATAGGCGGTAACAAAATCTTTTGCCGTACCTTTTTCTTGCAAGTTCCAGCCTGCATTCAACACATCTCCTACGGTTGCGGCGTTATTTTTGATAGTGTCTGCATTAGCCGGTTTAGCAGCTTCGTTTGTCGGCGCATTTGTACCTGTTTTCGCACCGTCAAGGTTGCCAGCTACATTGGTAATCGGATTACCGCCGTTGTCTAAGCCATTTTCAGTCAATGAAACCGGATTCTTTCCTGCTTGTGCTGGAGTAATCTTTATACCATCATTAGTCAGCTTAGTTGTCGGCGCATTTGGATCCGTGCCTTTAAACTCTGCGCTGGTCAGGTTGGTTAATACAGGATTCAGGCTGTAGGCAAAATCGGCTTTTCTGATTTTCTTTTTAACTGTTTTATTTTTATCAAAATCATCCGGAACATCAATTTCAGATACAGTTTCATCACGGTCTAATTTCAAGTTGTTGCCGACTTGGAATTGGACTTTATCTTCTGAACGGATTGCGGTTTCATAAGCTTTGTCCGCTGAATTCGCATTTGCTTTTTTAGATGTAAATACACCTGAAGATCCCGCTACTTCATTACCGCTTGTGTTAAAACCTGCTGCAATTTTTTTGGTGATAGAGTTCAACTGGGAGCCGTTGATTGCATCGGTAGAATCTTCCGCCACGCGACCGGCTGCCACGTTTTTCAATTGACGTTCTGCACCGGAGCTACCGAAAGACACAACGTCGCCTTCAGCGGTATTGGTGCCGCCCGCCCATTTAAATGTGTAAGCAATCTTGTCTTTGTCGTTATCGGAAACAATATTACCGTCGCTGTCGTAGTTCACGCTTAATTGGCGAGTACCCACCAACGCGGTTGTGGAGCCTGTACCGATTGCTACCGCATTTTGTTTAGTCGCATGTGCGCCAACACCTAACGCCACAGAACCAATCGCATCTGCACGAGAACTTGCACCAATCGCTGTACCTAAATCACCTTTTGATAAAGCATGCACACCTAAAGATGTTGAAGCGTGGCCGTTTTTATTCTTGGCATCAGCAAAATTAATGGAATCCGTTTCCATGTCAAGGCCAGTCAACTCCTTATAAGCCTTAGCAATCGTACCACTTACCTCTTTTGTCTCCGAAAAACTATAATTGCGGGTAACATCCTTACCGTTAATTGTTTCAGTAACGTTTCTACTTGTTATTCCCCCTGTTGACTCTTGATATTTAATAGTCTGAGCAGATGCCGATTTAATATCCGCCCCACCAATCATAATGGAGGAATCACCTTGAGCATTAGTGCCCAAACCGATTGCCAACGCACCTTCTTTACCGGTTGCATTCGCTTTATAACCAATTGCCACATCGCCTTCTTTTGCCAAAGAAGCCGTACCTGCTGCTACTGCATACTTACCATCAGCAAAAGATCCCATACCGATGGCTACCGCCGCTTCGGCATTAGCTTGAACTTGTGAACCCGCACCAATTGCCGTTGCACCAAAGGCACCTTTACGCACCAAAGCATTCGTACCGATAGCCGTACCTAATGGCGTACCCGAGTGAGACTGCATCCCCAATACGACAGAGCCGTCTTGTGCATAAGTCGATTTATAGGCGGTATCCAATTTAGTGCCAACAAGATCGTTATAAGTTTCGCTAATAGTTCTAGACGATTCAGTCGCCGCTTGATCGTAGTCTGTGGTCTCAGTTACCTTGAAATTATCTTTTGTAGATTTAAAATATTTTTTATTTGCAATTTGTGTAATATCGTTACCACCCAATGCAATAGAAGCCATACCGGCAATAACCTGTCCACCAATTGCAATCGCTTGGTCACCGATGGCGCGTGCTTGACGGCCCAATGCCGTGCCTTCATTAATGTCCACGCTGTTATATTTGTAACTTTCTAAAGTACTGGTGGTTGTTCCGAAAGCTTTTGCTACTACAATATCGCTACTATCTGCATCGGTTTCTTCATTATTAGGGACAAATCCGTTGTTTTTATAATTACCGCTGAAACCACTACGTGCACCCGCACCGATGGCAGTCGCACCATTATTTGGCGTATTTCCCTTGTTGTAGCCGGTGGATGCCAGCGTACCTATCGCAATACCACCATAAGCTCCGCCAAGATTACCTCCAGTTCTGTTAGTTCCGGCAGTTGCACCATCACCAATGGCAATATTTCTTTCCCCTTTCATTGTACTTGCATTGTTACCTAATGCTATATCACGGGTCGTTACGGCATTTGCGCCTTTACCAATGGCAATGGTTTCATTAGCTTTTGCCTGAGAGCCTTGACCGATAGCAACGGCTTGGTTAGCCGTTGACTTAGTGCCTTGACCGATAGCTACCGCATCGGTGCCCGTTGCCTGAGCCGAACTTTGAGTAAAGGTGTCAGCATTTGTCTGACCAATCGCCACTGCTGCCTGTGCCGTATTAATGCTCAACAATACAGCGGCTGTTCCCACTACTGCTTTGAGTGAGTTGCTGCTGCTTTGTTTTTTATGCGCTTTGGTTAATTCGGATACCGCCACCCAAGATTGAGTTGCTTGGTTCCACACTACTCGGAAAATTTTATTCATATAAATCCTTTGAGAAGAAAAGAACTACTTTTCCATCGAAATGTTAAATTAGTTTGTTAAATATTAAATTTAGGGGCTGTACTAGATAACTAGACCAAACTCCCCTTAACTAATTGTTTTAAAATGG
>ERZ841116.1129-NODE-1129-length-14769-cov-18.655294_pt1 | contig 14769 bp, 11 predicted proteins | sample MGYA00519875_ERZ841116 | MGnify/ENA primary metagenome ERZ841116 (study PRJEB31850, sample SAMEA3708889) | human gut metagenome | biome: human gut; feature: human-associated habitat; material: faeces | place: China | collected 2014 ... | reverse complement strand
CCTAGATTGTTTTGGATGGAGATGGCCTTTTCTGGAGAGAGGAACATTTTCGAGCCGTTGAGGTGGTTTTTAAAGGTCACCCCTTCTTCGGTGATATTACGAGTATCCGCTAATGAATAGACCTGGAAACCTCCACTATCCGTCAAAATTGGCTGATCCCAGTTCATGAACTGGTGCAGTCCTCCTGCTTTTGCGACCAAGTCGTCCCCCGGACGAAGCCAGAGATGGTAGGTGTTGGCCAAGATAATTCCGGAACCCATTTCCTTGAGTTCTTCTGGCGATTGGGTCTTAACGGTTGCCTGAGTCCCTACAGGCATAAACATTGGGGTCGGGAAGGTCCCGTGAGGGGTGATAATTTCTCCCAGACGAGCACCTGTATGCTTTTCTTTTTTGATTAATCGATATTGAATCGGTGAATCTGTCATGGTTACCTCCGTACTGGGAAAGACAGTCCCAGCCTTCTTATTCCTGTCACAGTTTTCCTGTGAGCACCTGTACGATTGTACCAAATTTTACCGGCTCTGTCACGGACTTATGTTATAATAAAAAGTACTACTATGAAGAGAGTGTCATCCATGAACCTTAAACTGATTCGCCTCCGGGCACGTACCATGCAAGTCCAGCAACCGGGCTTAGCTATCCTTTTTGCCTTGCCGGTCCTGTTGACCATTCTTGCTAACTTTCTATTAAGTGGGCAAGATCTGATCGATCTACTACCGGATATGACCTTGCAGCAAGCAGGTATCTACATGATCCAGCGGCAGCTCTTTCCTTCTGTCGTCTCCTTTGTCATCTCCATTTTAGTGGTCGGTGCAACTTTTAGCTATTTAGATACGATTAATCCCAAGATCGAACACCGAACACGCGTGTTAGATATCTTTAAACAAGATCGCTTTACCTCTGTATTTGCCACCTTGATCTTGAAGCAAGTCGTCCTCTTTTTATGGGGACTCATCCTCTATGTGGGGAGTCTCATCAGCACCTACGCTAGCATTCGATTTTTGGCGATCTACGATAAGGTGAGTAACCCTAGCACTTTGAGTGCTTCCAGTCCTGAATTCCAATCTCTCATGCAACAAATGCCTCTGATGACTACCGGTGTCGTGCTGGGCCTACTCGGCCTACTCTTTTACCTGCCACAATACTACAGTCTCAGCTTGGTCGAATTGATCCTCTATGAGCAATTACGAGACGGCGACTACAAGGGAGCCTTTGGAGTGCTTCGCCAAAGTCGTGAAACCATGAAAGGGTTCCGCAGCAATCGCCTAGTGCTCGACCTAACCTTGATTGGTTGGTACTTCTTGAATTACTTCACGCGCGATGTCATCGGCTTCTATACTATGCCTTACTTTATCAACTGCCAAATTGCATTTTATGATCAAATCAAGCAGATTAAACAAGGGCCGCGCCATTTCACAGACCATCCAAGCCATGAAACTGAATAAGAGTAAGAAGAAAACCCCAGTTTCCTGCTGGGGTTTTCTTCTATAGCCCTAATGTTAATTTCTTGTCATTTATAAACCGTATAGGGAGCCTCCTCAGATCAGTCGGGTGTGTTCCCGTTTGATACAGCGGTTCATGACAATATCTTCTCGTCCAGCTCCACGAAGGATTTCTTCTGCTTCTTGATTTTCCAGCTCCAACTGTGCCCAGAAAATTTTCGCATCCGTCTCAATAAAATCACGTGCCACATCTGGTAAAAACTCACTGCGACGGTATACATCGACGATATCTACTGGGAAAGGGATCTCCTGCAAGCTAGCGTACACCGTTTCTCCAAGGATCTGGCCACCAGCTGCACGGGGGTTGACAGGAATAATCCGGTAGCCCCGCTCTTGCATCTCCTTGCTGACACGATGACTGGTCGTATCTTCACGGTCAGATAATCCAACTACAGCGATGATCTTGCTGGTTTCTAGGTAATGTTTGATAATGCCATCACTAGGATTGCGAAATGAATAAGCCATAAGAATCTCCTTTTGTATGCGTTTCCTTTCTTTAAATAGTATAACAATACGGAGGGCATTGCAAGTGTTTGTAGTTAAAAGCGGTAGGAAACTGAAAAGTTTCCTACCGCTTTCTGTTTTGAACAAACTTAATCTTATTTGGCTTCATACCATGTTTTGCCTTCGTTCTCATCAGCTTCCAGTGGTACTGCAAGTTCAATAGCGGATTCCATGGTCTCTTTGACAAGTTCTTTGATCGCTGCCAGTTCATCACTTGGTACTTGCAGAACGATTTCATCGTGCACCTGAAGAAGCATCTTGGTCTTGTATGCTCCTCTTTCTAGCGCTTGATCCAAGTGGATCATGGCAATTTTCAAGATATCTGCTGCAGATCCTTGGATTGGTGAGTTGATAGCCGTCCGCTCCGCAAAGCCTCGAACATTGAAGTTGCGAGAATTGATATCTGGAATCTCCCGACGACGCTTGAAGAGGGTTTCTACATAGCCTTTGTCACGCGCTTCCCGTACCACTCTCTCCATATAGTCCTTGATACCAGGGTAGCGTTCAAAGTAAGTCTCAATGTAGGCCTTGGCTTCTTTTCGACTGATCCCTAGGTTGTTAGACAGTCCAAAGTCGGAAATTCCATAAACCACACCGAAGTTTACTGCTTTTGCATTGCGACGGTCGTTCGGTGTTACGTCTTCTGGTTTTTCAATATTGAAAACTCGCATAGCAGTCGATGTATGGATATCTGCCCCATGTTTAAAGGCATCAATCAAATGCTCATCTCCCGAAATATGAGCCAAGACGCGCAGTTCGATCTGTGAATAGTCCGAACTCAGCAAGACACTATTTTCCTCTTCTGGGACAAAGGCCTTACGGATGAGACGGCCTTGTTCCAAACGGACAGGAATGTTTTGCAGGTTGGGATCCACGCTGGACAAACGGCCCGTCTGCGTCAAATCCTGTACATAGCGGGTATGGATCTTCCCATCTTCCAAAATCCAATCTTGAAGACCGATGACATAGGTCGACTGGATCTTAGCAATTTGGCGGTATTCAAGAATCTTAGACACGATCGGTGCGATAGGAGCTAGGCGTTCCAAGACATCAACGGCTGTTGAATAGCCGGTTTTGGTCTTTTTGGTGTATTCAAGAGGAAGTTCCAATTTTTCAAAGAGGATGACGCCCAATTGTTTTGGAGAATTGATGTTGAACTCTTCTCCTGCAAGCTCGTAGATTTCTTGGGTCAAGCGCTCCAAGACCACTTCGTTTTCCACCTGCATGTCTTCTAGGGTCTGGCGCTCTACCTTGATCCCTGCGATTTCCATCTTGGCCAAAACAGCTGCTAGCGGTTGCTCCATATCATAGAGCAAATCTAGCTGGTCATGGGCTTGCAACTGCTCTATCATGGGCTCTTCGGTATCCAGTAAAACAGCAACTTTTCGGGCCAAATGCTCTAATAGGGCGGTCTTTTCTGGGATAGCTTTTTTGGCTCCCTTGCCATAAACGACTTCGTCCAGCGGCAGCGCAATCTGACTATAGAGACTCGCAATGGTTGAAATCTCATTGTCCTCTACGGTCGACAAGAGATACTTGGCCAATCGACTGTCAAAAGCGGGATTTTGAAGGGTAATGCCCAAGTGGCTGAGCAAGACCTTGGCCCGCTTGAAGTCATAGACCTTGAGGGGCGTTTTTTCGAGAAATTCTTTGAAAATCGGTGTTTGTAAAAGACCAGTATCTGTACTCGCGTAGAGCTGACCCTTGGTCCCCCATGCGAAACCGATGATGGGTTCCGTATGGTAATTGTCCCCAAAAATCTCAAAATGGAAGAAACTATCTTCCGTGAGCATATCTGAAGTGACCTGCTCGACTTCTGTATAGTCAATGGCTACAGGAGCCGCTTCTTCTCCACTGAGATCCAAGGCCTGACGGAGTTGCTTGAAGCCCATCTCCTCATAAAACTTGGCGAGATTTTCTAGATGAGGGCCCGTATAGGTGATATCGTCCAGGCCAATTTCAATAGGCGCATTGGTATCGATGGTCGCAAGAGTCTTGGATAGGTAGGCCTGCTCCTTGTCGTTGATGAGGTTTTCCTTCATCTTAGAAGCCTTCATCTCATCGATATGCTCGTAAATACCATCGAGAGACCCGTACTCTAGGAGTAGTTTGATCCCTGTCTTTTCTCCGATCTTAGTAACACCTGGGATATTATCCGACTTATCTCCCATCAAGGCCTTGAGGTCGATAAATTGCTCTGGTGTCAGTCCCATCTTTTCTTTCAGATAGGCTGGAGTGAATTCTTCAAACTCTGCCACCCCTTTTTTGGAGATTTCAACCACCGTATTGTCATCCGTCAGCTGGATCAAATCCTTGTCCCCAGAGACAATGGTCACATCAAATGGCACCGAAGTAGTTTCTGCCATCTTATCTAGTGTTCCAATAATATCATCCGCTTCATACTGGGCCAGCTCATAATGGCGGATTCCCAAATGATCCAGTTGCTCACGAATGAAAGGAAACTGCTCGCGGAACTCATCTGGAGTTTTTGCACGGCCCCCTTTGTAGTCGGCATACATCTCCGTCCGAAAAGTCGTCTTTCCTGCATCAAAAGCAACGAGGACATGGGTTGGTTGGATGCGCTCCAAGAGATGACTCAACATGAGGTTAAAGCCATAGACCGCATTTGTATGCAGACCATTGGCATTTTTGAAGCGATCAATTTGATGATAGAGTGCGAAAAAGGCACGAAAAGCGACGGAAGACCCGTCGATGAGTAGTAATTTATTCTTTTTTTCCATAGGCCTATTATACCACGAATCACAAGGTCTCTGGTACATAAAAACTCTACCCTTCCGGGTAGAGCCTTCTTTAGGAGTTTCTTATGAAAAATGAAGAGAAGTGTTTATTCGCCGTAACAAGAACCTTGTTGTGGCAATTTCTTAAAGCGTTTTGGATAATTAACTGAGATTTTCATTTTCTGTACCTCATTTCTTATTGGATGAGTACAGTATACAAGAGAAACCTAAACGATTCCTTATAGAAAGCTTCAAGAAAACTAAAAGCTGAGGCGCAAAACACGCGGTTGTTTTTTGCTACAAGCTGGTAACTGAAGATGGAGCCCTGTCTCATCTTGGCTCCAAGAAAGGGGCTGACTTTCTCCAAGGAGCTCTAGCTTTTGAATGCGCGCATGAAGAATTCTCGGTTGCTTGAGATCATAGGCGAGAGACGGTAAGGCCAACTCTTCCGTCCTTCCACTTGGTTCCAGCTGGATGGCATAAAGAAAGCCATCACGCATGGTATAGCGGAAATCTTGGCTAGTATAGAGTGGCGCTTCCCCATCTGAGAAGGAACCTTCCTGGGCCTCGGTCGGTCCGTCTGATGACACCCGCCAAGGCCGACTCTGATAAATGGCTTCTCCATTTACCGCCAGCCAGTCCCCGATCTCTGTGAGGATGTCTTGGTCTTGCTCAGGGATGGTTCCATCAGCTTTGGGTCCAATATTGAGCAGAAGATTGCCATTTTTTGCCACAACATCAACTAAATTTTGTAGCAATTCCTTACTGGTCTTGTAGGCTAAATCCCGGGTATAACACCAAGAATTACGGGCGATCGCGGTATCCATTTGCCACGGAAAGGCTTGCGTCTCTCCGTATCCTCCCCGCTCCATCTCGACGATTCCTGAACCGAAAGGGAGGGCGTCCTGTTTGTAACAAACAGCCACCTTGCGATCCTCTTGTGCTGCTAGATTGTAATAATAAGCCAAAAAGCGCATCAAGTAGGGACGGAAACTCTCATGCTGGATCCACCAGTCAAAATATAGGAGCTCTGGTTGGTAGTCCCGCACCAGTTCACAGGTTCGCAACAGCCAATCTTCCAAGAATTCTTTACTTGGATAAGGCTTGGAAGTCAGATCAAAATGATCCTTGGGCTCTGGCTCGGCTGGCCAATAAAGGCTGTCTCTTGGGACTTCTTGCGGAATGTCACTAGTGAATTCCTTGCCATGTGAAAAGAAAAACTGGTGTTCTGCCCGGTGAGAGGACGTACAGAAGTGCAGGCCACGTTTTTCTGCTTCCTCCCTCAGCTCTCCTAAAACATCTCGTCTCGGCCCCATTTCTAGGCTATTATAAGGAGAGAGAGTAGAGGCATACATCTGAAAACCATCGTGGTGCTCCGCAACTGGAAAAAGATACTGGGCTCCCGCTTTTTGAAAGAGATCCAGCCAAGATGCCGGATCAAAGCGATCGGCTGTAAAAAGAGGAATGAGATCCTTATAGCCAAAGCTGGCCTGGTCTCCAAAATGCTCTCGATGATAGTCATAGCAAGGATTCCCTTGGATATACATATTTCGCGAATACCATTCCGAACCAAAGGCAGGTACACTGTAGACGCCCCAGTGGATAAAGATCCCAAACTTGGCATCTCGATACCAATCTGGACAGACTTGATCGCTAAGAGAGTCCCAGCTTGGTTCAAAAGGACCTGACTGGACAACTTGATCAATCTCTTCAAGGCTTATCATTCTCTTCTCCTCTTTTCTTGTTACTACCTCTATTGTAACGAGAAAGCCTCGTTTGTAAAGACAAACGAGGGGAATGTTTAAAATAGTAGACAAAGAGCTTGATCTAGGAGAATCAAGCTGATGATGAATGAAATGAAGCTTCTAGCCCTTCACTGCTTGAGAAATGAAACGAGCGATGGCGCCTGTCTCCCCTTGGTGGAGAGCTTTAACAATTTTGGACCCCACAATAACCCCATCTGAGACCTTGTTGAAACGGTGAACATCCTCCATGCTGGAAACTCCAAAACCTGTTAAAACAGGAATGGACGCTATTTCGTGTAATTGGGCCAAGTGATGGTCCAAATCATCTCGATAGCTACCAGATTTCCCCGTCACTCCATTGACAGCAACGGCATAGATAAATCCTTCTGCATCATGGATCAATTTCTTCTGGCGCTCGATTCCTGTGGTTAAGCTCACTAGCGGCACCAAAGCGATGTCTTTATCCACTAATAGAGGCTCTACCAGATCCGCATGCTCATGAGGAAGATCCGGAATGATCACTCCCTTGACCGCTGTTCCTTCTACATCTCTAAAGAAGTTTTCGAGCCCATATTGGAACAAGGGGTTGAAATAGGTCATGATGACCAAAGGAACACTTGTCTCCAGACGCTGGATCGTTTGCACCAGTTCCTCTGTCGTCGTCCCATGGGCTAAACTTCGTAGTCCCGCCTCTTCAATCACAGGGCCATCTGCCACCGGATCTGAAAAAGGAATGCCAACTTCAATGGCTGAGACACCAAGCTCCTCCAAAAATTGGATGGTTTCCTGCAAACCTTCCAAGCCTTTTTCATGATCTCCTGCCATAATATAAGGAACAAAGATCCCTTGCTGCTGGTCTTTCAGCTTTTGTAAATGCTCTGTTAAGGTCTTTCCCATCTTACTCTCCTCTCTCTTGTTCTAGGCGGTCTTTGACTTGTACCACATCTTTATCCCCACGACCTGATAAGCAAACGATCATGGATTTTTCAGGCCCCATCTCCTTGGCCAATTTCACCGCATAGGCAATAGCATGGCTCGATTCCAGAGCTGGAATGATTCCTTCTACTTTCGAAAGCAATTGAAAGGCTTCTAGGGCTTCTTGGTCTGTCACAGGCACATAGGTTGCCCGCTTGATTTCATGGAAATAAGAATGCTCTGGTCCAATCCCAGGGTAATCGAGACCTGCCGAAATCGAGAAGGCTTCTAAAATCTGTCCATGGGCATCCTGTAACACATCCATCAATGCGCCGTGAAGGACTCCGGGACGCCCCTTGGTCAAGGTTGCTGCATGCTGGTCTGTATCTACCCCAAGGCCAGCAGCTTCCGCCCCATACATGGCAACAGATGTATCCTCAACAAAAGGATAGAAGAGCCCAATAGCGTTCGATCCGCCTCCTACACAGGCTAAAACTGCATTTGGTAATGCACCATCATTTTGCTCTGCAAATTGGCGTTTGGCTTCTCGACCGATGACGCTTTGAAAATCACGGACAATCTCTGGGAATGGATGAGGTCCTAGAGCAGAACCCATGATATAGTGGGTATCCTCCACATTTGCTACCCAGGCTCTAAGGGCAGCATTGACCGCATCCTTGAGAACCCGTGACCCATCTGTTACCGATTGAACCTTGGCGCCCAACAATTCCATCCGAAAGACATTGAGGGCTTGGCGTTTGACATCTTCTTCCCCCATGTAGATGGTACATTCCATATCAAATAAAGCAGCAGCTGTTGCTGTTGCAACACCGTGCTGACCAGCTCCTGTTTCTGCGATGATCTTCTTTTTGCCCATCCGGTGTGCCAATAAAACTTGTCCTAGGGCATTATTAATTTTATGAGCCCCTGTGTGGTTGAGGTCTTCTCTTTTAAGAAAAATCTTGGCTCCACCGACATACTTGGTAAGATTTTTAGCGTAATAGAGCGGTGTTTCCCGACCGACATATTGTTTCAGAAGCTGATCCAATTCTGCTTGAAAAGAAGGATCTGCTTGACTTTCTCTGTAGGCTTCTTCTAATTCTAAAACTGCTGTCATCAAGGTTTCAGGGACAAATCGTCCCCCGAACCGCCCGTAAAATCCGTTTTGATCTGGTTGTTTATATGCCATGCTTGACCCTTTCTATAAATCGTTTTATCTTTTCTTGATCTTTTATTCCATTTGTCTCGACCCCACTGGATACATCCACCGCATAAGGATGAAAGAAGCGAATAGCATCTGCTACATTGTCTTCCGTCAAGCCTCCTGCAATAAAGAAGGGCTTTGTAACGTTTTGACTTTCGAGTTCTTGCCAGTTAAAAGTCTCTCCACTTCCTGCTACAGGAGCATCAAAGAGCATATAATCGGCACTGGTCTCAGGAAGAGTCGCGTCTTTCCCCACTTGAACAGCGCGAATCGTTTGTTGGGGAAGGTCTTGCAAGATATTATCATCTATCGGCCCATGCACTTGTATCAGGTCCAAGCCCACAACTTGGCAAGCTTGCTCCACTTCCTCTCTTTGTGGCGATACAAAAACACCGACTTTTTGAACCCCCTCTGGAATCCCTGTAGCCAACTGCCGGGCTTGCTCCAGCGTGACTTGCCGTTTGCTTGGTGCAAAGACAAAACCAATGTAATCCGCACCGGCCTCAACAGCGGTCTGAACAGCTTCTGGAGTGGACAATCCGCAAATTTTAACCTTTGTCAATCTGCAACTCCTTTACTTTTTCAGCCACATTGTCTGCCTTCATGAGAGCTGTCCCAACAAGAATGCCACTAAAATAAGGAGCCAGCATGCGCGCATCTGCTGCTGCGAAAACAGCAGACTCCGAGATGTAAACCGGTTCTTGTTCAAAATTGGTCGCCAATTCCAGGCTAGTATGAAGATCAATCTCAAAGGTCACCAAGTTGCGATTATTCACCCCGATGATCTGAGCACCAATCCGGTGAGCGACCTCTAGTTCTGTCAGATTATGGGTCTCCACCAAGACCTCCAGGCCAAGATGAGTCGCAAACTCATAGAGCTCTTTCAGACGAGCCTCTGGTAAGGCTGCAACAATCAACAAGATCACGGTTGCCCCTGCGTTTCGCGCCCGAATTATTTGCTTTTCATCCACAATGAAATCTTTGTTGAGGGTGGGGATACGTACTTGACTAGATATTTCCCGGAGATACTCGATACTGCCCTTGAAAAACACTTCATCAGTCAAGACAGAAATCATCACGGCCCCATTTTCTTCGTAAGTCTTAGCCTGCGCGACGATATCCACATCGACATGAATATCTCCCAGACTCGGGCTAGCCTTTTTCACTTCCGCAATGACCTGAAGCTTTTCTGGATGACTCTTTAGGTAATCATACAAGCGGTAGGTCTCACGCAACGGTTGGAGTTCCTCTTCTTTCATCGCAGCCACTTCACGCGCCTTTTCCTTTAGAATCTTTGGCAAGAATTCTTGACTCATTTTTGATACTCCTGTAATAATCTCAATTTCTCAAGGGCAGCCCCACTGGCAATCACTTCACGTGCCAAGGCAATTCCTTCCTTGATAGAATCTACCTTGCCGTTGGCATAAAAACCAAGGCCTGCATTTAAGACCGTCACCTCTAAGAAGGGACTCGCTTCATTCTTCAAGACACTGAGCAATATTTCCGCATTGCATTTGGCGTCTCCACCTCGTACTTGATCAATTTCAATGCGCTCCATTCCTATATCTTCTGGTTGAAAGCTGGATAAGGTAACCTGTCCATCTTCCAGAACAGCGAGCTGGGTTTCCCCATCAAGGCCTGCCTCGTCCAAGCCTTGTGGACCACTCACCACCACTGCGCGTTTTCGACCCAAATTCTTTAGAATCTCTGCCGTACTTTCTAGCATGTCAGGACGACTGGTTCCCAATAGCTGGGTTTCTAGAGGAATCGGATTGATAAGAGGACCAGTTAAGTTCATCACTGTCGGCACCCCTAGTGCCAAGCGAGCGGGCATAATATAGCGCATGCCAGGATGCAGATTTTTGGCAAAAAGGAAGACAATTCCCGCTTTTTCAAACACTCGTCCCAAGTCTTCTGGACCCAAATCAAGGTTAATCCCTAGAGCTTCTAATACATCCGCAGAACCAGATTTAGAAGAAATCGAACGATTGCCGTGTTTCGCCATCTTGATGCCACCACCAGCAAGGACGAAGGCAGCTGTTGTTGAAATATTGAAACTATAAGAACGATCGCCCCCCGTTCCACAATTGTCCATTGCTCCTTGAACTTCTGTAGGAATAGCGACTGCATAGGCCTGCATCACTTTTGCAATAGCCGTCCGCTCTTCAACCGTTTCTCCCTTCATTTTGAGACCTAGAAGAAGGGCCGTCACCTGTGCTTCTGAAGCACGACCAGCAACGACTTCCTCCATGGCAGCTTCTAACTCTGCACCGGTTAGATCCATTCCTTCCGCTACTTTTGCAAGCACTTGTTTCATCTTCCGCTCCTTGACTAGTTTGACAAAATTTTCGATGGTCTTGAGCCCATCTGGCGTCCCGATACTTTCTGGATGGTATTGAAAACCATAAATCGGTAAGCTACGGTGTTGAATTCCCATAATCGCTTGATCATCCGTCGTCCGAGAGGTAATGACAAAATCCTCTGGCATGTCTTCAATCGTCAGCGAATGGTAGCGCATGACTGGGACTTCTTTTGCGACACCCGCATATAGCGGAGAAGGAGCTTCTAGCTGGATCTGGCTTTGTTTGCCATGCATGACCTGTGGTGCCAATCCCAAGCGCCCTCCAAAAACTTCCGCAATCGCTTGATGCCCCAAGCAAATCCCCAAGATTGGTTTGACCCCTGCAAAATCTCGGATCATCTCCTCCATCTTGCCCGCATCCTTTGGCCAACCTGGACCTGGAGAAAAGACCAAGGCATCTGCTTCTTGGGCAACTTGGTACAAATCCGGATCATCATTTCGAAGCACCTGGACCTCATCAAATTTTCCGATATACTGTGCTAAATTGTAGGTAAATGAATCGTAATTATCGACTAATAAAATCATCCTTCTTCTCCAATCCTTGTCATCGATTTTGCCTTATTGACGGTTTCTTGGTATTCATTTTCAGCGATCGAATCATAAACGATTCCTGCTCCTGCCTGCACATAAGCCTTCTTATTTTTGAGGATCATGGTTCGAATCGCAATAGCAAAATCGAGATCCCCCGTCACAGAGAGATAGCCAATAGCACCTGCGTAGACTCCTCGTTTCTCTTTTTCTGCCTCATAGATTCGCTTCATGGCTCGAATCTTGGGAGCACCAGAAACGGTCCCAGCTGGAAGAGTTGCCTTCAGAGCCTCAATAGAGGCTAGTCCAGGAAGTAATTGCCCCTTGACCACACTCGTCAGGTGCATCACATAACGGAAGAACTCCACTTCCATATATTTGGTCACTTCAACCGACCCATTTTGAGCGATACGACCAATATCGTTTCGCCCTAGATCCACCAACATCCGGTGTTCTGCGACTTCTTTTGGATCCCCTGCCAAATCAGCTGCCAATTGCCGATCACTCTCTTCATCGATCCCTCTTGGTCGCGTGCCAGCAATGGGATTGGTTGTCACCACTCGATCCTTGACCGACACCAGACTTTCTGGACTGGCACCGATAATTTGATACTCCCCAAAATCATAAAAGTAGAGATAATTCGAAGGATTGGTCACGCGCAAATTGCGGTAATAATCTAGCGGTTTCCCCGAAAAATCAGCTGAAAAACGTTGACTGAGCACGCATTGGAACATATCTCCTTTTCGAATATAGTCCCGCGCTAGGGCCACCATTTCCTCAAACTCTTTTTGCTCCAAATGATTGTGGAAATGAAGCGCATGCAGGTCCTTATCTTGAAACTCTTCTTTTGCAGGTCTTGCCAATTGTGCTAATACTTGCTCCAAGCTCGATGCTTGCTCTGCTTCACTCCGTCCACTATAAAGGTTTTCTTCCACCACATAGACCTTTTCCTTTTTGTGATCAAAAATCACATAGCTTTCATATAAGAAAAAGTGAAGATCTGGAGTGCCGATCGTATCTTCAGGAATGGAACCAATGTTCTCATAGAGGCCAATCAAGTCATAGCCGACAAATCCAATCGCCCCACCGTTAAAAGGGAGTTCTTCTGAAGTTTTCCTTTTGACCGTGATGCGATTCAAAAAGTCCAAAGGATCCTCTTCGACAATTTGATCATTGTAATAGAGGACACCATGTTCAAACTTGACTTCACTGACTGGCCGATAGGCTACAATTGAAAAACGCGCATTCTCTTTTTCACGAGGGATCGACTCCAAGATCATTTTATGGGGCGCATCCAAACGCATATAAGCCAAAATTGGACTCAACACATCAGCAGATAAAACTTTTTTCATATCAGAAACCTCTCTTCTAGAACTCTTTTATTCTAAGGAATTCAACCGTACCCTACTTCGCTTGCTAAGGCGATCAAGGGTACCCCATCGCTCAATTCTCGCTTTGGGATCAATGTGCCTAAGCGCGCTTCGCTTGCTAAGGCAAGCAAGGGTATCCCATCGCTCAATTCTCGCTTTGGGATCAATGTGCCTAAGCTCGCTTCGCTTGCTAAGGCACATAGAAAAGCCCTCACACAAAAACTGTGTGAGGGCGTAGTGTCCGCGGTGCCACCTCTTTTATAGGGAAAAATAGCTGGTCTTTCCCTACATCTCTATCTCCTCTATCAAGGAGTTGCACGGTAAGGGGTGCCAACCGAATTCACATGGGTTAGAATTCATTGATCATAACAGTCCAATTTTCATCAGTCGCTATTGCTTGTTCACAATTCCCACAAGCTCCCTGAAAATAGCTGACTCATTACTTTTCTGTTGCTACCATTATAACCCTTTTTCTTAGAAAGTCAATAAAATTTTTAGTCTTTTTTTATACTTTTTTCTATACTTATTTAATAAAATCAGCTCAAAGAGCCCTAGCGGCTCGTCCTTTTTATCCCAACAATAGGATACTCAATAAAGCTAAAATTGCAGGACCACCTTGGGTCAAGATAATCTTTTTATTGGCTGTCATCGCACCGTAGGCTGCAGCTCCAATAATAAAAAGCACAAAAATCGTAACAACTTCACTATTTTTAGAGACAAACAATCCATACAAGAGGAAGACACCAATCAAGGCATTGTATATCCCTTGATTCTTAAATAAAGAGGTCACAGATGGGCGAGCGAGTTCTTCTTTATCCATGTTGAAAACCCGACTTGTGGTATCAGATGTGGTTCTGATGCTCTCCAAATAAAAAATATACAAATGCTCCAGTGCAGCAAGACTTGCTAAAATAATCGTCAGTAATGACATCGTAGATTCTCCTTTTTATTCAACTGTTATTTGTTCAATGCCAGATACTAATTTGTCCAGCAGGTAAGAAAATTGCTCTTGTTCTTGAGCAGTTAAAATCCGACTCATCTGTTCTTTCACCGCCACATGATGGCGAGGGGGATGTTTGACCAAACGATTATAGGCCGTATCCGTCAAATGAATTAAGATTTCCCGTTGATTCTTTGGATTTCGACTCCGATGGACAAATCCTTCCTTTTCCAATATTTTGAAATGCCGGGTTAAAGCCGCTGGATCAATCTGCAAGCGCTCCTGAACCGCGATCTGATTGCAAGGTGCTTGTTCTAATAAATCCTGCAAAATTTGATAACGTGTTAAGCTAATCCCTAGGCGCTTTTCAAAGAGTTGCGTAGTTGATTGATCTGCCAAACGTAGTTGGTAGAGCAAATCATTTATTTCTGCCATATTCCTTCTCCGTATTATTTTTGATAAATCAATAATTGATAGGTCAATTATAAACTTTTTCTTCTATCCTAGCAAGGAAAAGAGCTTGTACTGTTTTTTCGCACAAAAAAAGCCGCCTGATTTGGCGACTCTTAGGGAGATTATTATGAAAAAGAAAAGTTTTAGGATTTTTCTAAACAAAGTTAGGAGGTCTTTGTTTATGCTTCTATTATAGCGGACATTTCTTAAAGAAAGCTTACGACTTTATTTCAAAATGAAAACAAATTCTTTACAGATTCTTTTCAGCGTTTAAAATACCTGGAATATCTAGTAAGGTGTTCATCTGATGATTGCCTTGATAGTCAGACGTCAAAAAATTGATACTCTGAATCTGGCTATTTCTTGCAAAGTCAATATCCAGGCTCCGATCCCCAATATAGTAGGTATTTTCTGGCTCCACCCCGTACTTCTCCATCAGATACCTGGCAGCTTCTGGGTCAGGCTTGCGAGCAAAACCACTTTGACTGGTCAAAATCTCTGTAAAAAA
>ERZ841116.1126-NODE-1126-length-14797-cov-2.950075_pt1 | contig 14797 bp, 9 predicted proteins | sample MGYA00519875_ERZ841116 | MGnify/ENA primary metagenome ERZ841116 (study PRJEB31850, sample SAMEA3708889) | human gut metagenome | biome: human gut; feature: human-associated habitat; material: faeces | place: China | collected 2014 ... | reverse complement strand
GGTGCTGTAGGCATCGTCGATCTCCACAAACTGATACTCGTTGGAGTTCCAGATAATGATTTCCTCAGAAAAGCGGCTCAGATGCATCATGATCGTAGACAGTGCGGACAGCAGCTCAATCACGTAATCTCTGTCTGCCACAGAGTCCATGCTGTTCATGGTCGGACCTGCAAATCCCATCAGTTCGGCACTGTATGCGCGATCCAGCGGATAGGTGGTTCCTGCCAGCGCACCGCTTCCCAGCGGACAGTAGTTCATTCTTTCATAAATATCTGCCAGACGTCCTCTGTCTCTGCGGAACATCTCAAAATATGCTCCCATATGATGTGCCAGCGTGATCGGCTGTGCTTTCTGCAGATGGGTAAATCCCGGCATATACGTATGCAGGTTCTCTTCCATAATATGATTCAGAGTTACCAGCAGTTTTTTCACCAGCTCATCCAGTTCTTTGATCTCGTCTCTGACATACAGTTTCATGTCCAGCGCCACCTGGTCATTTCTGCTCCGTCCGGTATGCAGTTTCTTTCCGGCATCTCCGATCCGGTCGATCAGGTTTGCCTCCACAAAACTGTGAATATCTTCGTACTCACTGGTAATCTCCAGCTTGCCGGCATCCACATCCGCCACGATGCCGTCCAGTCCACGGATGATCTGCTCTTTCTCTTCTTCTGTCAGGATTCCCTGCTTTGCAAGCATGGTTACATGGGCTTTGCTTCCCTGTACATCCTGATGGAAAAACTTCTGATCAAAACCGATGGACGCATTAAAATTATATACAAGTTTGTCCGTTTCTTTTGTAAAACGGCCTCCCCATAACTGTGCCATATTTCTTCCTCTCTTCCCTGTATTCTTCCGACAGATTTGTATTTCAACCCTTTGGCAAATGGTTTTCTGTCTTTTTCTGTCGGTTTTACTTTTTCATAGTAAAGTCTCAAATTATTTTATCATTAATCCTGTACCTGCGCAACCCGCTTTTTTTGCTCTTCCCGCTCCCGCATGGAAAAGACACAGCCGCAGTAATCCTGACGGTACATGCCATATTCCCGGGACAGCTCTGTGGAGCGTTTATAGCCATTCTTCTTTTTAAAATCAGACGGCAGCCAGGTCACACCTGTTCCATGACAAAGTTCTTCTCCAATCTCATTGAGCTTCTGTGCATTTTTCATGGGGCTGATGGTCAGTGTGGTAGTCACATAGTCAAATCCACCTTTTTGTGCCTCACGGACTGCCTCTGACAGCCGTAGCCGGTAACAGGCAAAGCACCGTTCTCCGCCCTCCCGGATTTTCTCCATGCCTTTTACGGTTTCATAAAACCGTTCTTTCTCGTAATTGCCTTCCAGAAAAGAGATCTCATGTTTTGCAGGCAGAAGACCGATAAACCGCTCCTGTTCACGCACCCGTTTCCAGTACTCTTCCTCCGGATAAATATTGGGATTGTAATAAAATACCGTGATCGCAAAGTCCTCACTCAATGTCTCCAGACAATAACTGCTGCACGGCGCACAGCAGCTGTGTAAAAGCAAGGCAGGAACTTTCTGCTCCTGCCTGTTGTGTGCAATTTCATTTTCCATTAATTTCTGATAATTTATTTTCTGCATCGTTTTACCTTATCTCCTACAGCCTCTCCCTGGACTACTTTTGTCTCGTATCCATCCCGGCTGTTTTTCAGAAGATCTTCATCCGGATGTACCCGTCCCCGCTGGTAAAGCACCACGATCGTGGATCCGCCAAATGCAAATCTTCCCTTTTCTTCGCCCCGGTGTACAAACGCTTCTTCCTGATCATTCTCGATCTTTCCGACCATCAGCGCGCCGACTTCCATCTGCAGAACCGTTCCGGCATCAGCTGTTTTTGTCAGACAGAACTCTCTGGTATTTTCTTTGTAAATGGGTTCCAGATCGTTCGCGACCGGATTGACCGTATGGAAGATTCCGGGAATCTTATAATTGCCGGATTTTTTTCCGGTTTCGGTATAAATATACCTGTGATAGTCATCCACTGTCAAGCGGTAAACGAATCCATAGCCGCCCTCATAGGCACGTGCCAGTTTTTCACTCTTTAACAGTTCTTTTACGGTATACGGTGTATGCTTGATCTTCATGATCCCGTACTCCGTGATCGGACAGACGGTAAGTTTGGCATCACAGGGACTGATGATCCGCGCCGTATCTTCTTCCACCGGACGTTGTCCCGGTTTCAGCTTTCTCATAAAGAAATCATTATAAGATATAAATCTTTGTTTGACCCAGCCGGACTCATCCATCGGATGTCCTTTTAAGAATAACGGGATCAGCCAGCAGGATGCTTTCTGGCTCAATATCCAGCCACCCATTCTGGAAACCCACGGATGTACCAGCACTTTTACCACCGCACGCCCCGGTACGCTTTTATATAATTTTTCCAGAAAACGATCCTGCAATCCGGTTTCTTCCCAGCGATTTCCGTATCGATCTGCGTATTTCATATGCTCTCTCCCTTTTACATATATGTTCTCGGAATTATTCTGTACCTGACTTTTCGAAAAAACATGTATAAAACACAAGCCAAAATGTTGTCGTATGTCATCTGCAATACTCCGTAATACATTTCGGCTTTTGATCATCATTATTAAAAACTAAAAAATATGAAAGATTTTTAAGATTGCCAGGGCAACAACGCCGACCAGGACTGCCAGTGTGGAATTCCTGGGTTTTTTCACCTGGATATTCGTCACAAACAGCGTACCGACAACAAACATAGCCACATGAAGTGCCACTGCAAAATGGTTCCTCAGCACCGTATGCAGCACAAACACCAGCGGCAGCACGACAGCGATCGATGTGATCGGCAGACCGCTGTAATATTTTCTCACTTCCTCCGTCTCTTCCTGACGTTTTGTCTCACAGACATTAAAGTAGCCGAGACGGACCACACCATTCATTCCGTACCATGCAAGGATCACGATACCAATCGGTCCTCTCATACCAAGGCTGTAGGCCAGCAGAATCGGAAATGCCCCAAAGCAGACCATGTCACACAGGGAATCGATCTGAATACCAAAACATTTTTCATCATCCGTACGGTCTGTCTTTCTTCTGGCGATTTTTCCGTCAAACATGTCACACAGTCCCGAAAGAGCCAGGCACAACACTGCCATCTTATACCACCCGTTCACAGTAAACAACATCCCCGCAATGGAACAAAACAGACTGATATACGTCAGAATCACCGTGTAATTGTAATAACCAATAAAACTTATCATGAGTTCCCCCTCTTTCTTTCGTATCCTTTTCCCTTTTCCTGTATCGTTTTCAGCTTTTCGCTGATCTTTTCTCTGTGTTCTTTTTCATTACCAAGAAACAGCTGCGCAGCTACAGTCATGACTGCACTGATCAATAGCTCTGTGTAATAACTCAGTCCACGGCTCAGGATCAGTCCCGCCAGAACCTTTACCTGCCCGAAAATCCCTGTAAACAGCATGGAAAACAGCTTTTCTGAGATTCCCATACCTCCGGGCAGCGGAAGCATATCCACAGCCACGGAAATCATACCCTGAAGTATTACAATATCATACATACTGTACTGATGTAAACCAAAAGATCGATAAACAAAATATGTTACAAAAAACAATGCAACACGCTGCAGACAGGTGATCAGAAACACGATGCCTACCACGCCCGGATGATTTTTCAGATATTCTGCTGTCTTCTGATACTCGTCCATGGCTCCTTCCAGTTTTTCCAGACGGGAGGTCTTCTTTTTCAGGATATGCATTTTTACAAGAACTTCATGTCCTTTGACCAGAATCTGCCGCATCAGCTGCGGATGAAAAGTCAGAAGCAGCATAAATGTTACACAGAATACATTCAACCACAGTCCCAGCCACATCACCGGCATCACATTCTGCATATAGGTATCTGTGATCCGCGGCTGAAAGAACAGCACAAATAATCCAAGCAGCACCAGTACCAGTTTGTAGGTAATGGTTACGATCATCAGTACTACGGAGGATACCGAGATCGGAATTTTTTCTTTTTTCAGATATACCATCTGCATCGGCTGCCCGCCACTTGCCGATGGTGTAATACAGCTGAAAAAGAAGCCTACCGAAGAGATCAGAAAACACTTCCACTTTTTCAGCCGGATCTGCAGAGTATACAGCAGATAATGTATAATAATCGACTCTCCCCAGATAAAAAATATCACACAGATGACTGCCGGGAAGAGGTAGCGATTATCCGCTTTTTTGACATTTTCACAGATCAGTCCCAGATCTTCTCCATGAAAGACACCATACAGGGTAAGACCAAGCACCAGAAACAGGAAAATACCGTTTCCTATGATTTTTTTCTTATTTTTCATATCCGTTTTTTCTCCATCCACAGACGGAACCGTTCTGTTTTTTCCAGCGGATCACACATATATAGCTGAGTTCCGCAAGTGCTATCCCTGCTGCCACATCCAGAATCCCGTGCTGTTTTGTAAATAACGTGGATGCACAGATTGCCGCAGCCCAGATCCAGGTGATCGTCATATACCAGCCCGGTACTTTCCGGATATTCCGAAGTACCACCACGCAAAACCAGCTGTCCATACAGTGAATCGACGGAAACAGGTTCACTGCTGCATCCATCTGATACAATTCCACAAGCATCCGGCTCCAGAAGTCCGTTCCCACGATCTCCGGCCGAAGATTCGTTGTCGGAAAACACAGGTAAAAGATCCCGCATACTGTCTTGGCCAGAAGCTCTGCACATAAAAACAGACAGGCTTTTTTCTTCCCATAATAACCCATCAGCAGAAAATTAACTGCACAGAACAGGAAAAACGAAAAATAGATTCCCACAAACCAGGGGATTACCGGAATCTGATTGTCCAGAGAAATTTCGATATTCCAGGCTTTCGTATGAGTTCCCATCCACTGACCACTATAATAGATCAGCGAATTATACAGCAGATTAAACACCAGCATCAGCAGATAAGTCCGTGGAATCCACTGACCGGTCCTTATTTTATTCCATATTGTCATATTATTTTCCTTTCCTCGGGACTTTACAGGACTTTATTATAACAGTTTTCACCATCGTCACAACCGATTTTCGGAAATCTTACACTTTCGTAAGCAAATCTTAATATATGACCATTCGTTGTCTTTTTCATATAATAAACTATAGTGTATTCCCTGACTCTTGCTGTCTCTGCTTTTAGAGCGTGTTTTGCCTGTTACTGTGGGAATACATAATTCCAGGTACACGGAGGTTTTTCTATGCCTGCTTTATTGGAACTTGACCATGTCGGACTTTCGTATCACACACTCTCCGGAGAGATCCAGGCGCTCTCACAAATCAGTTTTTCCGTTCAGGAAGGCGAGTTTGTCTCTCTGGTTGGACCCAGCGGATGCGGAAAAAGTACCGTCCTGAATCTGATAGCCGGACTTCTGATACCGGAACAGGGACAGATCACCATGCAGGGACTTCCACGGGAACATTCTGTTCTCTCTGTCGGATATATGCTGCAGAAGGATCATCTTTTCGAATGGCTGACCATCTATGAAAATGTTCTTCTTGGTCTTAAAATTCAAAAAAGAAAAACAAAAGAATCTATTTCACACGTTGACCGTCTCTTACAGGAGTATGGGCTCTGGAACTTTCGTTTTTCCCACCCTTCCCAGCTTTCCGGCGGGATGCGACAACGGGCCGCACTGATCCGCACTCTTGCCCTGGAACCTGCACTTTTGCTTCTCGATGAACCTTTCAGCGCACTGGATTATCAGACCAGACTTTCCGTCAGTGATGACATCTGGAAGATCCTGCGTAAAGAAGGGAAAACCGCGCTTTTGGTCACTCACGATATCTCCGAAGCCATCAGCATGTCTGATCGGGTCATCATCCTCTCGAAAGCCCCTGCCTGCGTCCGGTGCGAGTTCCCCATTCTCACCACCCTTGCCGACCGCACTCCCATGCAGATGCGAAATGCCCCCGAATTCAAGCAATATTTTCAACAGATCTGGAAGGAGTTAAATCATGATACCTGATTCATCTGCACAACAGTCTTTTTTACGAAAACACAAAAAAAGACAGCAGTTTATCCGCCTGATGCGGCTGGCTGTCTTTCTAGTTTTTCTGCTACTCTGGGAGGTCAGTGCACGGCTCGGGTTCATCGATTCCTTTATCTTCGGAAGCCCCGGTCAGGTATGTCTTGCTTTCCGAACCTTGCTTCTGACCAATCATCTGCTCTCCCATATTGGGATCACAGTGTTTGAAACACTTGCCAGTTTCTTTCTGGTCGTAGTTTTCAGTCTCTTTTTTTCTGTTCTCCTCTGGCTCTGTCCACGGCTGGCAGCGATTCTGGAGCCTTACCTTGTGGTGCTGAACAGCCTTCCGAAGTCTGCACTTGCCCCTTTGCTGATCGTGTGGCTGGGAGCCAGTTATAAAACCATTATCCTTGCCGGGATCTCCGTTGCGATCTTCGGCTCCATCCTGAATCTGTATACCAGCTTTACGGAAATTGATCCTGATTCTCTGAAGCTCATCCGTACCCTCGGTGGAAAACGGAAAGATGAACTTCTGCGTGTGGCACTGCCCTCTTCGGTCCCTTATCTTCTGAGCGTTATGAAAGTCAATATCGGGCTCTGTCTGGTTGGTGTGGTCATCGGTGAATTCATCGGAGCCAGGCAGGGACTTGGATTTCTCATTATCTACAGCAGTCAGATCTTCAAACTTGACTGGATGATCCTGTCGATCATTCTCCTGTGCATCATCGCCATGATTCTCTATCAGGCGGTCAGTCTGGTGGAAAAACGGGTGGTACACACCGGCGGAGCAGACCGTTCCTGATTTACGCGAGTAACGAGCCAAAGTGCATACTTACATGAGACCCTGCGACTGCAGCGATAATCAAAATTGATCCGCCTGAAAAAGGGCAGGTAAACCGATTTTTGTGGTTCATCTGCCCTTTTTCGCTTTTCTTTCTGTCTGCTTATCTATTCTCCGTGTTTTCTTTTTCTCCGGTTGTCTGCCAGAATCAAAAGTACCGCACCGGATACAATTGCCGCCATAAAATACGTTACATTCTTTTGCATATCTGCCGTCTTCGCCGCTGCCGTTCCATTCATCGTACCTGTCAGATCCGCCTTTGTTCCCTGACTGTTTCCCGTTGATACATCCGTTTTCGTCCCGGAATTGCTGCTGCCGGAAGTTCCGTTATTTTTTGTATCGGTCGGCTTTTTATCTGCAGGTTTTGTGTCCGCAGGTTTTTTATCTTCCTGCTCACCGCCTCCGGTGGAATCGTCTTTTTTATCATCTTTTTTGTCGTCTTCCGTCTCCACGACAATCTGCTGATCCTCATAGACTTCCGGAAGTGTCAGCATCCCGTCTTTCAGCTGATCCGTCACATCCTCTCCGTTTACCAGCACTGCTGTGATCTTCCATCCTTTTTTCGGCTGGATCTGAAACTGCGGGCTGGAAAAGCGCTCCACCGCGTAAGTCACCGTCTCCTGTGTTTCCTCATCGTCACCCTCCTTATGCTGATAGCTCACCTGTGCATGTTCGGATCGTATCGTGACCATGTGGGTATCCGGTACTGTCGTGTTGATGGTGCTTTGCTGCGTAACGGACGAAGTACCTGTCTGCGCAGCCTCTGCCGCAACGGGTATGGAGAGGCACAGGCAAATCCACATCAGAATAATTGCTGCCTTTTTCATCTGTCCATCCTCCTGCTCTAATCTGTCGCATCCACATAGGATATCTGAAAAGTAACCGTATCCGCATAGGAGCCTGACTGTGCCTTTTTCCAGGATTCTCTGTCGATCGTGATACCAAGCACCGTCTCTTCCCCTGCCGTGGTATAGCGGGCTTTTGTAAATGCTGTTGTGTCCGCCAGAATCTCATAGGGGATCTCCCCTTCTTTTCCACTCTGATTTTTCAGTTTTTTGTCCGAGATCAGCTCCACCTGGATGCATTTTCCTTCTTCGATCTGTGCTTCTTCGACACGGATTTTCCCGTAGTTTACCGATTCTTCGTTAAATGGAATCGTGGTGTTTGCCGGAACCAGCACCATATAGGACGGATCCACATGATACGTTACGGTCGTGGTTCCTGCTGATACGCTCTGTGCGATCCCTAAGACAAGCAGCAAGCCACCTGCAACTGCTCTTTTTTTCTTCATGTTTCTCCCCCCTTACTGTACTTTCAATACGGTTTCCACATTGGCACCGTTCATCGCCCGTCCGTCATCGAGTGCCGCGGTACTGATCTTCAGTATCGCAGGATATTCCCCGGCGGACAGTTCTTTGGACAGTGTGATCTGTGTGATCGCTTTTCCCGGTTCTACCATTTTGGACTGATAGATTGTCTCATCGGTATCTTTCAGTACCAGTGTAAAGGTAAAATAACACGGATTTCCTTCCGGATTCATCAGATTTACCGTTACATCTTTCGTATCTGCCTGAATGGTGATCGACGGATATCCCGGGATACGGATGCCCTCCGGCGGATCACTCTCCTTTGCCTCCTGCGTGGAAGCGTCAGGATCCAGATCCGGCACAAAGGCCGAATCCGGGGATTCCTGTGTTTCCTGTTTGTTGTTTCTCGTAAGATACAGACCGGCTCCGATCAGCAGAACGCATGCGCACACGGCGATTCCGATTCCTATCTTTCTTCTGTTGTTATTCAATCTTCTTCCCCCTTACGCATTATTCCAGATTCACTTCTACTTTCAGATTGCTCATGTAGTATTCATCTGCGTTGTTTCCATGTGCATCAAATACCAACATGAAATAATTTAAATCCACTCCATTTTTACGGGTAATTTCAAATGTATGCGATACCGTTTCTCCATCACATTTTCCAATATCATTTGCCCGCGTTTCTTCGTTGTCATAATATGTGCCATCCTGTAACTGATAACTTAATCTCAGATCTGCCCATCCATCTTCTTCTTCATCAATCTTATAGCTGACTTTTATCTTCATCTTCTGATACAGGCGTGCTGCATCCATGGAAATATCCGGCAGATACAAATTATACCAGGATGGATAAAGTCCATAATCACCGGTTGTTACAACCTTTCTGTCCCCTTGAATAAAGAAAGTAAAAATAGTCAGTTCATGTTCATCCGTGATAAAGTATTTGTGTTCCGTCTGTCCCGTAAAAACAGCTGAAGTTATCGGTTTGTATACCGCATATAAAGTAAGATCCTTTTCATCCTCAAATACAGCCGTTTTAACATTCGGTGCATAGCTGATCACATTTGTCGAACCCGCGGACCGGCTCCAGCCTTCGAAGGTCCATCCGAGTCTGTTTACGGTCGGGAACGTATATGTTTCTTTATATTTGCATGTTACTTTCTCCCGTTTATTACCGGTCTGATAGTCAAACGTAATCGTATATTCGCACGGTTTCCAAATCGGGTACAGGTTGACCGTTCCATTATTGGTCGCACAAAGTCTGCTGACTTTGTCTCCCGGCTGATATACTTTTTGCTCACTTTTCTTTCCACCGGTTCTCCATCCGACAAACTTATAACCTCCGCACACATATCCGTTTTTCGGTATCGTGGTTTCCTGTGTGTAACGCAGCGGGATATTTTTCATCTCTCCGTCTGTTACCTCACCGGTTACATTGAAAACGATCGTATAGGAATTTTCTTTCCAGTTTGCCGTATAGGTTCTGTCTTTCAACGGGCGGGCGGTAATCGTAACCTGTGTATCTTTTTCTTTGATATCGGTTCCTGACCATCCTTCAAACGTATAGCCTTCCCGTTTTGGCTGTACCAGATCCATCGGTTTGCTGTTGATGGTGAATGTTGTCGGATTGATCTTTCCGGTCGGAAGGCTTCCTCCTGCCAGATTATAGCTGATGGTATATGCTATTTCTTTCCATACTGCCTTAAAGACCAGTTTTCCGTTTTTCACATTTTCATCGGATACGGTATCCGGTACGTTTTTATCCCAGCTTACGAACGTATATCCTTCTCTGGTCGGTTCCTCCTGAGCCGGGATCGCATCCCCATAAGAAAGTGTATATTCCTTGAGTACCGTTCCTTCACTCACAAACTGTACCAGATAGCTGTTTTTCCTCCACTGTGCCTGATAGGTTACATCCTCATTCGGGATCTTCTCCGGAAGTTCCGGTGTCCAGCCTGTGAAGGTGTATCCTTTTCGAACCGGCTGTTTCACATTGAGTGTGGCACCGACACGACCTTCCACAGTCTGTGTCTTCTCTCCGTTTTCCGGTTCAAAGGTCAGTTTGTGTACTTTTCGTTTGTAATAGTAGGTTACCACTGTCTGCTTTTCCGCAGAAATGGTTACGGTCTGCGGTTCCGGTAATTCATATTCATCGCCATAGGTTGTATTGACCGGCGGCGTTACCGTTTCATCCGTCTTGCCCTTCGGGTTCTGTGTTGCCACCCACTGGTAACCGTCTCCTTCTGCTTTCTGCAGATAATGTTTTACTGTGTAGGTTCTTGTATTTGCTTCCCATTTTGCATACAGCGTCATATCTTCATTCGGCATATTTCCGGTATACGCATTCTGTAATGTGCTGTCTGTACACCAGCCCATGAAAGTATAACCTTTCCGCATGGATGGTGCCGGAATCGCTGCGCCCTGTTTCATCTGCAGCTGTTTTGGTTCCGTTCCGTCATTATTTTCCAGCTGTAAGGTATGTACTTCACGTTCATACAGATACTCGATCACCAGTACCTTTCCGCCTTCGATCTGTCCGGTCTGTGGCTGTGGAGATACGTATCCTTCGAACTTCCGTACTTCCGGTGTAATCACATCCTCGGTCCTGCCTAACAGAGATTCCATGGATGCAACCGTATAGCCGTCATCATTTGCGTTCTGCAGGCTGTATTTCACCCAGTAATACGTTGCTCTCGGTTCCCATTTTGCGTAAATCGTACTGTTTTGGGCCGGAACTGTTCCGTCAAATACTTTCGTAAGACCTGCATCCTGATACCAGCCGTCGAAGGAATAGCCTACCCGTTCCGGCATCTCTTCCACCCGGGTTCCGTAAAGATATGTCTTTTCGGTCGCCGGATCTCCGTTATTTGTCACCATGGTTACCTGATAGGAATTACGCCGGTAGCGGTAGGTGATGGTATCCGGATCATCGGAAACAGTCAGCGTACAGCTCTGTTTTTCCGGTGCGGTAAATCCAGCATACGCCTTTACTTCCGGTTCCACCGAATCTCCGGCTGTTCCGGTAAAGGTTTCTGTCTCTGCCGTCTCCCAGGTATCCGATCCGTCTGCACTCTGTAACTGATGAACCACCTGATAGGTCTTCTTTCCAGGCTCCCACTTCGCATACAGCGTCATTGCATGCATCGGCATGGTTTTTCCTTCAAAGGAAACCGTCAGGGCTGCGTCTTCATACCAGCCGGCAAATGCATGTCCGGAGTATTTCGGAACCTCCGAAATGGCTGCTCCATACATGACATCTGCTGTCCCATCGGCTTCCCCGTTGTTTTTCACATAAGTAACCGGGTAGCTGTTTCTGTGATAGTAGTACTGCTTGCAAGCCCCACCATCACCGGTCACCCATAAGTTCTGCGCCTGAGGAGACTGGAATCCCGGATAAGATTTCACTTCCGGTGTCACCTCGGTATCCGTCAGGGCTGTCTTTGTCTCTTCTTCCACCAGGATATACGAACTCGGATCGAATGGATTCTGCTGGTAATGTTCCACGCGGTACTCACTCGGAACCGGTGTCCATTTTCCATAGATTTTAAAGCCATCGCTCCAATCATCCGGTTCCTCTGTGTTCACATCCACTGCCGGCATGATACCGTCAAAAGGATTCTGATGGTTTCCGTCTGTATACCAGCCTTCGAAAGTATATCCTGCCCGATCGTTCTGTCTGTACACCACTTCCTCGATCTCACCGATCGGTGTGCCATATGGTACATCCTGAATCGGGGCAAATTCTTTTCCGCCGAGATTTCCAGTCACTTCCAGAAGAAGCAGGCCGGTATTTCTTGTGTAATAATAATTCACCACAAGACTTCCGTCACCAAGGACTTCCACCGTCTGTTTTTCCGGTGCACTGAATCCGGTATACGATTTCACTTCCGGCGTTACGCTGTCGCCTGCATGTGCAGCAAAGGATTCTTCCTCTGTCAGTTCATAGTTTTTCGCATCAAATTCCCGTCCATAAGGAATCTCTTCATATCCGGTAATGCTCCAGAGTTTTTCCTGGTAGTGTCTTACCGTATAATTGACCGTCTGCTGTTCCCATTTTGCATAAACCGTAAGATCGTGATCCGGCATCGTCTCGCCAAAGGACTGCTGATACTCTTCATCCAGATACCAGCCCTCAAAGGTATAGCCTTCTCTCACCGGTACCGGAACGCCGATTCTCTCTCCCGGTCTTGCTGTCAGAGTCGTTTCGTCTAACGTTCCACCTTTCGCATCATACGTCAGTGTATAAGTGTTCAGATCATAATAAACCTTCAGCACCAGACTTCCGTCTGCTTTTACTTCCCCGCTGGCAAGCTCGCCTTTCCGGTGGTAGATCACGGAACTGTAATCACCTTCCGGCGCGGTGACCGTCTCACCGGTGGTTCCGGTCATGGTTTTGATCTCACTTAAGGTATATCCGCCTTCTTCCGGTTCTTCCACGTAGTACCTCACTGCGTACGGGATACCGTCGGAAGCTTTCCATGTTGCGGTATAGGTCATATCTCCTGCCGGCACACTCTCCGGTACTTCCGGGGACCAGCCCTGGAATTCATATCCCGGCCGGTACACTGCCGGAGCCGTCAGGAAGGTTCCATAGCGATAGTCATCACTTGCGACCGTCTCTCCGTTTTCTTCCATCAGGAAGGTAAGATGGTACTCTTTCCGTGGATAATAATATTTGACCACGGTTGTTCCGTCTGCCCGTACCGTCTCGGTCTTTTCCTTCGGTTTTTCGTATCCTTCGTGTTCTACAGGTTTCGGTGTCACTTCCGTATCGGTCAGTCCGCTGTAACTGATCGGATCCTGTGCCTCATAGACACCGTTGGTTCCTTCCAGATATTCAACCACCTGATAGCCCACATCTTCTGCTTCCCATTTCGCATAAACCATTCGCTCTTTGTTCGGCATCTTTGCAGGGATCGTATATGGTGTTGTCAGTTCTTCATCTTCGTACCATCCCGCAAACCGGTAACCCGTTCTCACCGGATCTTCCGGTTTTTCGATATCGGAATTGTATTTGCCCATGATGGTATCCACATAGGAGCCGCCTTGGCTGTCAAAGGCAATATAGTAGCCATCCCGCAGGTTATCCCAGTGTAACCGGATCTTTATGGTCAGTGGCTGTGTATTGAAGGTTCCTTCCTGATTTTTCCAGGTAATGATCATCTCGCCGTCCTGTTCCGGTTCTGTTCCCGGATCCACGGAGATCACATTGGTGTCCCGGTCATAGGAGAATGCCGGATTGGTCATGACGATGTTAAAGTATTTTGTGCTGTCATCGTAAATCTTCTCCCGGTAATTTCCGTCATCATCCAGACCTTCTTTCATGTCCATGTACTGCATCCGGAAATATTCATCCGACAGCTGTACCGCTTTCACATCCCGCTTCATCTTGATGTCTTTGACATCCGCCTGTGTATAGGCAAAGTCCAGAACATTTTCCAGATGTCCCACCGTGTACAGCGGCCATTCATTTTCATACAAGGTCGGATTGTAGGTAAAGGAGTTCGCCAGCGCCTGTGCCAGGAATTTGATCTCCAGATAGATGCCAAGCTCCAGATACATCGCTCCCATGGCTCTTGTCGTTCTGCCGTTCGATGCGGTGTACTTCAGTTCGTAGTAGAGATAGCCCCACAGCTGTGCATAGCCGCCTACCTCTGCCGTGATACCGACACTTGCCAGTCTTGTGGAAAGGAGTCCCACCGCTACCGTCAGCCGCACACCGGCTTTCAGTCCCAGCGTCCCCATCGCATAGGCAGTCAGTTCATACTGTTCTTCACATAAGTCAATCGTATCGCTGGTTGCTGTCCGATCCATCACTTTCAGAGAGAATACGTATCGTTTTGCGTTCTTATACCAGTAGGACATTCCGATAGAAATGTTCATATTGGCATAAATCACAAATTCCAGTTTCACTTCTATATCAATAATCGCCAGCACACGGAAATGATTATCTACCAGCAGGCGATTATAGATTTCCACCCAGTCGCCTTCATCTGCCAGAAGTTCCGAGTACCGCTGTGCCAGGCTCTTGGAAACAGAGATTTCTTCTCCCTCTTCCTCATCGCCCAGGCTTCCGGAGAATTTCGTCTTGTCCGTGATATACTCTTCTCCGTTTTCCATCATGCTCTTCAGCTCTCCGGCGATCTTATTGACACCTTTTCGCAGTTTGGAGCCTTTGTTGGAACCTCCGGAGCTGCCCTCGCCCTCCACGGTCTTAAAGTTCACATCCAGAGCAATGCCGGTGTACTCATACAGATCCAGCGACGCTGTCACCTTATAATCTGCGATATACGGGAAAATCTTCCATACTTTCCAGACCGCTTTTCCGTCTACATTAATATCCACCCGGACTTCCTGCTCGAAGGTGGAAGTTACGGTGATCTGGATATTTGCATTGGCATTCAGCACCGGAATCTCCAGTGCCAGATGCACGCCGCTGACATCTCCGTCAAAATGTTTCAGTGTTGTACCGAGATAGGCTCTGACCGTTCCCAGGCTGACTGTCACGATCGGTTTGCCGGTTCCCGTTCCTCCCGGTTTTCTCGCATAAGTTTTTGGAATCAGGCTGTCACTTTCCGGCAGACTCTGTGGTGCGATATCCCCGATCAGAGTATTTTCTTCTTCTGTTTCGTC
>ERZ841116.1119-NODE-1119-length-14900-cov-7.990637_pt1 | contig 14900 bp, 21 predicted proteins | sample MGYA00519875_ERZ841116 | MGnify/ENA primary metagenome ERZ841116 (study PRJEB31850, sample SAMEA3708889) | human gut metagenome | biome: human gut; feature: human-associated habitat; material: faeces | place: China | collected 2014 ... | reverse complement strand
GAAGGACCGAATCAGTAGGAGTCTTGAGTATGACCGAGAAAGGAGGAATGACCGTATATGGCAGAAAACATTGAGAATAATGGCTGTTTGCAAAGAGATAATGCGGAACATGAAGGGTATGCGAAAGCGCTTAGGTCATTCAATCGGATATGGAAAGAAAGAGACAGTGCACAGCCGAGACTTTTGGAAGCGATACTGTATAAAGACAACTTTAACAGAGCATATAAGAGAGTTAAGGCAAACAAGGGAGCGCCAGGAATTGATGGCATGACCATAGAGGAGGCTCTTCTATATCTAAAGGAATATCAACGAGAGTTAACTGACCGTATTTATCGTGGAAAGTATACTCCGTCTCCAGTAAGACGAGTTGAAATTCCAAAGCCAGATGGTGGTGTGCGAAAGCTTGGCATACCAACAGTGGTAGACCGTACACTTCAACAGGCAATAACCCAACAGTTAGTGCCAATCTATGAACCGCTGTTTGCAGAGGGTAGCTATGGCTATCGTCCGAACAGAAGTGCAAAAGATACAATACTTAAGGTTAAGGAGTATGCAGAACAAGGCTATACATTTGCTGTAGTCCTTGACTTGTCAAAGTACTTCGATACTCTTAATCACGAAATTCTTATCAATCTTCTCCGAAAGAATGTAAAAGATGAACGTGTAGTACAGTTGATAAAGCGCTATCTGAAAAGCGGTGTAATGGAAAACGGAGTGGTCATTGACACAGAGGAAGGCTCACCACAAGGTGGAAATCTATCACCATTGCTGGCGAATGTCTACCTCAATGAGTTCAACCAAGAATTCTTGAGGAGAGGCTGAAACTTACAGTCAACCGAGAAAAGAGCCGTACTGTCAGCGTATTTGCAATCCGAAATTTTAAATTCCTTGGCTTTGCATTGGGAAGGAACGGAAAAGGCATTTATGTCCGAGTTCATCCGAAGTCATGGAAGAAGTTTAAGTTTAGACTGAAGGAGTTATCTTCCCGTAAGCGATGTCAGTCAATCAAGCCAAGCCTTGAGAAAATCAAGGTGTATACGAGGGGATGGCTTAACTACTACGGAATTGCAAGTATGAAGAACAACATAGATGACATCAACGGATGGCTCTATCACAGAATACGTATGTGTATATGGAAACAGTGGAAGAAACCGAGGACAAAGGCACGTAACCTCATCAAGATGGGAGTGCCCGAAGACTTGGCAATGCAAGCGGGTAATACCCGACGTGGACATTGGTTCGCAACGCATACAGTTGCAATAAACATGGCAATGACAAAAGAAAGACTGATAAACAGTGGCTTTTATGATTTAGCCACAGCCTATCAGTCTGTGCACGTCAACTATTGAAACCGCCGTGTACCGAACGGTACGCACGGTGGTGTGAGAGGACGGCGGTTAGTCACCGCCTCCTACTCGATTCTTATCTCTATATTATTTTAATAATAACTCTGCCGTCGGCACATCTGTTACCAACACATTCACTAATCCACCTGCGATCGCACCTTTGATTGCTTCGATCTTATCTTTTCCATAAGACATTCCGACTCTGACTGGTATCTTTGCGATCTTATCCAATGAAATTCCAACCATTTTTCTTTTCAGATCCTCATCAACCGTCTGGCCATTCTTGTCATAAATCCTTCCAACGATTTCTCCAACGGCACCTTTTCTCACTAGTTCCTTGTATTCTTCCCTTGTCCGTATTTCTGCCTTGATAATCGAAGAATCGTCCTGCATCGATCCGATTCCGATCAATGCAATGTCCGCTGTTTCTGCCATATGAAGAACTTTGGCGATTTCATCAATACTTTCGATCAACTCTTTTTCTTTTGTACCTTCCACATACATTGGTGCAGACAAGTTATAACTTGCACAGTGTAATAAATTTCCGACTTTCGTTGCAAGTGTATTGGAATATGTTGTTGTATTCCATGAATCTGACTGTATCGCTCCCGGTGTTCCAAGAAATGGAACAACTTTTACATTCTGAAATGAAAGAGATCTAAGACGTTCATCTTTCGCCAACTGCTCCACAAATTCATGCATGGCTCTTCCCCATGTCATTCCAAATACCATGTTTTTTTTCAAAACTCTTAGAATATAGTCTACCGCTTGAAACGCTACTTCTTGATCCGATGACTGTTCATATGCCGGAACAGCGATCAATGCTTCTGTCAATCCATATTTTTCTTCTAATTTCCGTTCCAATGCAAGATCACTTTGTTCAGGATATTGAATCCTGATCTGAACATACCCTTCATTTCTCGCCTGGATCAATGCTCTGGAAATACTGGTTCTTGATGTATGTAATTTTTTCGCAATCTCTTGTTGCGATAATCCATCACGGTAATAAAGTTCTGCTGCTTTTATTAAAAAACGATCACTTTTCATCTGGCTTCCTCCGTCGTGAATATGCCACATTTCATATGTGACTTTCTATATTTATATTATCTGTTTTTTTATTTATTTTCAATGCACATTTTTATATTTTCTTAATCTGTTTTATCGGATATTTTGATTGTACGAAAACAAAGATTATGATCTTATCTTTTTATCAGATTTTACGCTTTCTTAACGTTTTATTTACTAAATTTTATAATTTTTGTATATAATTATATGTTAAAATAGTAGTTAACTAATGTTAGATGGTTTAAATACAAATATAAAACCAGAAGGGAGATAATTTCATGTTAAGAATTGGAATTTTAACCAGTGGCGGCGACTGTCAGGCATTGAATGCTGCCATGCGTGGTGTAATAAAAGGTTTAAGTGTAAAGAGAAATGATCTGGAGATCTATGGTTTCCGCGATGGATATAAAGGTCTGATCTACGATATTGCTGACCGTATGACACCAGATGATTTTTCTGGAATCTTAAACCGCGGAGGTACGATCCTTGGGACTTCCAGACAACCATTTAAGAAAATGCGTATTCCTGATGAAAATGGTCTTGATAAAGTGGAAGCCATGAAAAAGAATTATCGTAAATATAAGCTTGACTGCCTTGTGGTTCTTGGTGGAAATGGAACTCACAAAACTGCAAATATGCTTCGCGAAGAAGGCTTAAATGTTGTGACACTTCCAAAAACAATCGACAACGATCTCTGGGGAACAGAAATGACTTTTGGATTTCAGAGTGCTGTTGATATTGCAACGGATACAATTGATCGCATTCATACAACTGCTTCTTCACACAGTCGTGTTTTCATTATTGAAGTTATGGGGCATAAAGTTGGACACGTTACTTTACACGCCGGAATTGCTGGTGGAGCCGATGTGATTTTGCTGCCGGAGATCCCTTATGATATTAATAAAGTAGCAAAAGTCGTTGAAAATCGTTTCGCAGCTGGAAAAAAATTTTCTATTATCGCTGTTGCAGAAGGTGCAATTTCTAAAGAAGATGCGGAGTTAAAGAAGAAACAGTATAAAGCAAAACTTGCTGAACGGAGATATCCTTCTGTTGCTTATGAGATTGCAGCTCAATTAGAAGAAAAAACAGGACGTGAGATCCGAGTCACAGTTCCAGGTCATACACAACGTGGCGGATCTCCTTGTGCTTACGATCGTGTACTTGCTACTAGAGTTGGTGCATATGCTGCTGAACTGATCCTTAATAAAGAGTATGGTTATATGGTTGGAATTGTTGATGGAGATACAAAGAAAGTTCCTTTGTCTGATGTCGCCGGAAAATTAAAATATGTTGATCCGAAGTGTCAGATGATCAAGGATGCTAAAACCATTGGGATAAGTTTTGGGGAGTAAATTGTGATTTGCGACCGTAGGAACACGCCTGCACTAAGCTCCTGGATGGTCGTTAGACCATTCAGGAGCTTAGTACAGCTGCGTGTGAGTCGAGCGAGAGCGCGTCGCAGACAGATAACCCTTTTTATAATATTCCACCAATAACTTTCGTCATCAAACCAGCAAATTAAAATTTCACAACATTACATGCCTGTTTTCCGCGTGGTCCTTCTTCAATATCAAAGCTTACCTGCTGTCCTTCTTCTAAAGTCTTAAATCCTTCACCCTGGATTGCAGAAAAATGTACAAACACATCATCTCCAGATTCCTGTGAAATAAATCCATAACCTTTTTCTGCATTAAACCATTTTACTGTACCATTACTCATCTGGGTACCTCTACTTTCTTATTAATAAAAAATACATGTAACTGTTAATGACAGTCATTTTAATAAAAATTCTTTATAAAAAAGAAAAAGTCCACGAACCATTACTTGCTTTATGCATTCATAGAAATAAATGAATGTATCCGTATCGGTCGTGAACATTAAAATCTATCAATAACAAAATTAATCATAGCACAATGATTTGACGATTACAAATATTTTTTTAAATCATTGATACTTTTTTCATGAAGGGAAATAAGCTTCTCACCAAAGTGTTTTGCTTCTTTTGAAGCGTTACAGTAGAGATGACTTTTTTGGATTGCCTTCACCATTCCCATCGTATATCCCTGAATGCACATTTCAGCAAGATGGCTGACATTTTTATCACTCATGGCTTTTAATTTTGTCATCCATTCAGAATAGGTTTTTAATAGATCATTTAATTCTTCAGTAGAATCTCCATTTGAAGTAATAGCATCTTTTACAGAGTCTGATAAATTTTGATATGATTCCTCCTGCCCAACGATCAGAGCTTTAAAATCACAATCTGTTGTGATCTTACGAATTTCTGGGATTGTTTCTAAAACCATTGCAATGTTTTGATAAATACTGTTTAATAAATTTTCATTGTCCATAATTAAAACTCCTTTTTCTTATAGGATACCGAATATCGTAATTTCTATACATCAAGAGGATAAAGTATGATAAAATGTCAGACAGAAAATGAAACATATATATCGTTTATATACAAAATATAAAGTACGATACAGGAGAAAAATAAGATGAGTAAAGAAAATTTTGAAAAGCAGATCAGAAAACGAATGAATGAATTAGAAAAGATAAATGCACATGGAGTGTTTAAGGAACTAAAAGGAAAGATCACGGGATTTGATTATGATACGAAAAGTCTTACAATGACCTATGAGGCAACAAAATTTCATGAAAATGCATTTGGTATTATGTTTGGTGGATCAATTGTAGGAATGTTTGATATTACATTTGGAACATTAACCGCAGGTTTAGGAGATTATAGTGTAGCACCGACTGTACAACTGTCTACAACATTTTTAAAAGGAATTCCAACAGGAGCAATTGTAAGAATTGAGGCAGAAGCAGTGTCTGCTGGTAAAACGATCATGAATTTTGTTGGAAAAGCATATGTAGAACAAGAGCTCATGGCAACTGCTAGTGGAACATTTATGACACCAAAGCCCTTTAAAAAATTTATAGAAGAATGATAAAAGTAACTGTAAAATAATTTTAATAGTGCCTGTTCACAAACAGTGAGCAGGCACTAAATTTTTTAGAAAGAAACTTCTTCAATTTTTTTTACAGCATCAAGGATCATATCAGGAGTTACTTCATAAGGCCATTTACGAACATCAATTCCAGACAAAGCCTTTGTGATCACAGCATCCATATCATCAAGCGTTGCATGAATATCTGCAAGCTTTACAGGGAATCCCATATTTTTAGAAAATTCATAGATCTTTTTAAATTCATCTTCCTGATGATCGACCTTTAATAAGATCAGGATACAATAAGCAACGATCTCGCCATGCAGATGTCCATGTTCTTCGGTAGATCTGCAAACGGTAAATCCATTATAGCATGCATGTGCAAGGCCCGTATTTAGATCAATACCTACAAGGTTTGATACAAAGCCAGTAGAAACAATAATTCCAAGAATAACTTCTTCTAAAGCTTTTCCTGGTCTGTGATTTTTACATTCTTCCAAAGCTTCTACACCATATTTTACTAATGGCTTTGCACACAGGTTACTGATCTGTACTCCCATAGAAGTACTGTGGTCTAATTCATCACCATCACCACGTGCACTTGTCGTACATTCATAAAATTTCGCCATTGTATCACCAATTCCAGCCCACAGATATTTTACAGGCGCATTGGCAATTACTTGTGTATTGATAAAGATCCATTCAGAAGGTTTTTCCTGAAAAGAATATTCACGAAGGGAACCATCTGGGTGATAGATGATACCAAGGGATGTGCAGGAAGCACAAGTAGAAGCAATCGTTGGAAATGTAAAGAATGGGCGTTTACTTTCCTGCGCTAATACTTTACAAGTATCAATCGCTTTTCCACCACCACAGGCAAAGATCATATCAGCATCAACGACTTCTTGATGAGAATTTAATTCATCAATATGCTCACGGCTTGCTTCACCACCATATTCGAAGACGCCTGTAATCGTAATCTTGCTGTCTTTGACGGCCTCTTTGATCATATCAGCGGCAGCGGCTAAAGCACGCTTTCCACCGATGATCACAGCTTTTGTTCCGTATTTTTCACATACCATAGGGATGTCGGAATATGCGTCGGTTCCAATGGAGTAATTTGGGTAATATTTTCTCATAAGTGTTATAACTCCTTCTATTTTAATTGTTTTTATTATACTCCGGAAAGAATGTTTTGACAAATTTGATGGAAGTAGTAAAATAGCTTTATATGGGGTATTTTACATGGTACCTGAAAACTTAAGGTGGCAAGTAACATACTGAGTGTAAGTACTTTAACTAATAAGAACTTAAGATAATAGGGAACTTACGGAACGAACTAATACAAAAGGAAGGTAATATAAAATGGCAAAGATTGATATTATATCAGGATTTTTAGGGGCAGGTAAAACAACACTGATCCAGAAATTATTAAAAGAAGCATTAAAAGGAGAGAAAGTCGTACTGATCGAGAATGAATTTGGTGAGATCGGTATTGATGGTGGATTCTTAAAAGATGCAGGAATCGAAGTAACAGAGATGAATTCAGGATGTATCTGTTGTTCCTTAGTTGGAGACTTTGGAAGTGCATTAAAAGAAGTTGTAACACAGTATGATCCAGACCGTATCATCATTGAACCATCAGGAGTTGGTAAATTATCTGATGTGATCAAAGCGGTACAGGGTGTTGCAGAAGATGTTGATTTAGACTTAAACAGTTTTGTAACAGTTGCAGATGCAAAGAAATGCAAGATGTATATCAAAAACTTCGGTGAGTTCTACAATAATCAGGTAGAATATGCAGGATCTATCATTTTAAGCCGTACAGGAGATGTAGCAGAAGATAAGTTAAATGAAAGCGTAGCACTTCTTCGTGAACATAATGAAAAAGCAGCGATCATCACAACACCATGGGATGAACTTTCAGGAGAACAGATCTTAAAAGTTATGGAAGACGGAAATGATATGGCCAAAGAATTATTAGAAGAAGAGGAAATCTGCCCTGTATGCGGTGGACATCATGACCATGAACACGAACATGAGTATCATCATCATGATCATGACGAAGAATGCGGATGCGGACACGATCATGAACACGAACATCATCATCACGATCATGACGAAGAATGCGGATGTGGATGCGGACATGACCATGATCATGATCATCATCACCACCATCATCATGCAGATGAAGTATTTACAAGCTGGGGTAAAGAAACACCTAAGAAATATAAGAAAGAAGAACTGGAAGAAATCTTACAGAAATTATCTAAAGATGACAGTTATGGCATGATCTTAAGGTCCAAAGGTATCTTACAGACAGAAGACGGATCATGGGTTCAGTTTGACCTTGTTCCAGGGGAATATGAAATCCGTGAAGGAAGTGCGGATTACACAGGAAGAATCTGTGTCATTGGATCTAAATTAAAAGAAGATGAATTAGAAGGTTTATTCTTTTAAATAACAGGAGGAAAAAAGATGTACGAAATACCGGCATACCTGGTATGGGGATTTTTAGAGAGTGGAAAATCCACATTGATTAAAGAAACATTAAGCCAGGATTATTTTAATGACGGCGAGAAAACAATGATCCTTACATTTGAAGAAGGAGAAGTCGAATATGACAAAGAAATGCTGGAGAAGACAAATTCTTTCGTGATCAATATTGAAAAAATAGAAGATTTTACAAAAGAATTTGTCAGAGCATGTCAGAGAAATTATTATCCAGATCGTGTTATGATCGAATACAATGGAATGTATTCTATTGATGATCTGATGGATGTGATCGATGAGACAGATCTTGAATTATATCAGGCGATCGTAACGGTTGATGCATCCACAGCTGATATGTATCTAAAGAACATGAAATCTTTATTTATGGAAATGTTTAAGATGGCAGATCTTGTCATTTTCAACCGCTGTGATGATAACACGAATATGGGAAGTTTCCGAAGAAGTATCAAAGCAGTTAATCCAAGAGCACAGGTAGGGTTCGAACGTGCCGATGGAAAAGAAATGGAACAGGATGAACTTCTTCCATATGATGTGAACGCAGAAGTGATCAAAGTCGAAGATGAAGATTATGGAATCTGGTATATTGATGCTATGGAACGTCCACAGGTTTATGAAGGAAAGACAGTGGAAATGCGAGTTCAGGTTCAGAGAAGTCCTAAGATGCCTCCAGGAATGATCATCCCTGGACGTAAAGCAATGACTTGCTGTGAAGATGATATGACATTTATCGGATATCTGTGTAGATTAAATCATACAAAATCTAAGACATTAAAGAGAATTCTCAATAATGAATGGGTTACATTAACAGCACAGATTCATTCAGAATACAACGAAGCATATGATAAGACAATGCCAATCCTGACAGCGATCCGTATTGAAAAATCAGAACCACCAAAAGAACAACTGGTATATTTCTAGATTTTAAAGTTAGGATAGGAAATAAAAATGCAGCGAAATTTAACAAAAGGACCGATTACGGTCAATTTATTACTTTTCGCCATGCCATTAATGTTTGGAAATCTATTACAACAGCTGTACAATGTAGCAGACACCTGGGTTGTCGGAAGATACCTAGGTGCCAATGCATTTGCCGCCGCAGTGAAGATAGACTCCTTCGCATACATGCCAGTACAAGACTTCGGAAATGCATTTTCAACCTACGTGGCACAAAACTACGGGGCAAAGGAAGAAAAACGAATTAAAGGGAATCTGGATGTCAGTGCCGATAGGGTGGTTTTTGGCGGACATTATTGGAATTTTCTACTATTTTAAATCAAAATAATAGAAAAAGAAATTCCTTTTATCTTCCGCTAGCGAATATTCAACCAATAATTAACGTTATCAAACTCTAGAAACCTGCATAAACTGTAAAAACAACATTTACAGGGGGCTTTTCCATTGAAGAAATACATGGAAGAACGGGTTATTGAAAGTGCAACTTACATTATCGAGCACAATGCAACCGTCCGCCAGACAGCTAAGCAGTTTGGAGTCAGCAAAAGCACAGTACATAAGGATGTGACAGAACGATTAGAGATGATCAACAAAACACTTGCAAGACAAGCAAGGAAAGTGCTTGATATCAACAAATCGGAACGTCATATCCGGGGTGGGATGGCAACAAAGGAGAAATATCTTCATAAGTAATAAAAATAATACCATTCAACAAAAAATGTGAATGGTATTATTTTTATGCAAAACATATTGTTATTCATCTTCAGTAGAAGCTGTATATTTTTCATAAATCTGCATCAGATCACGTCTACGTTTTATATCAACTTTTGCAAATATATTATGAATATGAGCTTTTGTAGTACCAACGGAAATACATAAAGTTTCACTGATCTCTGTATTGTTCATATCATCAAGGAGTAGTTTTAAGATATCCTGTTCTCTTGTGGTTAATTAATATTTTTTACAGAACAGATAAAATTTAGAATAATCTGTTTCTTCATCTTCTTGTGTTGATAGAGCTGCATTAACCTCTGGTAAATAGATTCTGCAGGATTCTTTCACATCATAGGAAGAATGCACCATTAATTCAGCTATAATCTTAGTTAGCATACGGATACAGATCAAAGCAAGAAAGATGATCAAAGGATTACAATGGCAGAAATATTAAAAGAAGGAATGCTGGCCGAAGTGATCGTGTTAGATAGAAATCTGTTCGAGGTTAAGCCAAAAGAAATATTAGATACGAAAGTATTGGTTACGATCATGGACGGAGAGATTATCTATTAGAGGAAGTAAAAGGTGTGAAGTGGCGGAAGCTAAATTGAAAAGGAAGTAATCAGAAAGTGCAACTTATATATTTGATTAATTATTCAGTTAAAGGGATAAAATCATTAGATGAAGATGTGAAACTATCATTTTATAAAAAAACAATTTCTAAAAATCCAGATATGAATGGATATAATATCAAAGGAATTTACGGAATGAATGGATCGGGAAAATCGGGAATAGTGACTTCAGTTAAGATTTTAAAGAATATTCTTACAGATTCAGGTTATTTAAACAATCCAATTATCCATTGAAAGCGATTTTATGGTGAAAATTCTTGATTCTCTTGTTGTATGTCGTTATAAGTTAATTTTATCAAAAGATGTTACAGGAAGATACAGTATTGTATATGAGCGATTATCTACAAAAAAAGCTACTTCAAGAAGTGATAATATGAAAATTATTTTTGAAGTTATTAATGGAAATATAGAAATATTAGAGATTGATGATGGCGAATTATTGAAGGATGTAATTGAAAAAACAAGAAATTTACTGACGATGGAATCAATGAGTAGTTTATTTTATGAAAAATTTTTAATTCCAGAGGCAAAGAAAAAAACATTACAAAATATAATGGAAAAGAGTATATATATGGTTACTTTTTTTCTTTGGAAGAAAACTACATGTTTATTTAGATCAATCTGATAATCATAGAGAATATATTGCAATAAGTAAATTAACAGAATTCCTTAGAATTTTTAAATCTGATTTAAAAGGAATAGAAATTGATAAAAAAGAAAATCAAGATGTTTGGATTTGTGATCTTGTGATGAATTATGAAACTTACAATATTCATGCAGAGTATGAGAGTACAGGAACTTGTGAGTAGTACATGAATTGATTCGTTACAAAAGCATACTCGTTGAAGTAGGAATGAAACATAAAGGTTTATAACTTTTTATAAGTTTTCAGTAACGGTAGCGTGAATATGTGCAAGGCATTTGAAGAATTAGAGGAAAAAGGTCGCCAGGAAGGACGATTAGAAGGCAGATTACAAGGACAAACCGAAAATAAGCTTAAGTTAATCGTGAAAAAACTCCATAAAAATAAATCTTTTGACCAAATTGTAGATGAGTTAGAAGAAGATGCGGATGTTGTGCAGCCTTTGTATGATTTTGTATTGAAGCATATAGATTGGGGCGAGGATGAAATGGTTCAGAAGTATCTTGAAAATATTGAATAACTTATTATGTATGAAATATGGAGAAGGAAGTCCTTTATGCAACTTCTTTCTCCATATTTTGCTTCTTAGTAAAACTCTTTTAAATTCCTAACTGTTTCCTTTGTATATTCACATAAATATTTTGAAACACCCTCAAAATCTCCACATTCTGCAACTGCTGCCGCTGCACATGTGTTACATACATGTCTTAATTTGCATTGATTGCATTCCACACTTGTTTTGATCTCTTCTGTTTCTCTCACGATCTTATTCCATAATGTCATAAAATCATCCGTTGTATCAAAAGCATCATAACTTGGCTGATCTAACACGATACATGAACGTATCATGCCTTGCCAATTAACTACAAACGAACTCTGTCCAGCCCTGCATGTCATATGCCCCGGACAAGCATCTCCTTCTTCCGTATGTTCTGCCAGATAAATGGTCTGCTTCGCATATTGCTCAAAAAGTTCATCTCCCATTTCACGGTGTAAGATTTCAACCCTTGCCTTTGCAGCATCCTCTGAGTTTAATCTCTCCTGAAAATTAAAAGGAGTTGTCCGCTCACGCACGGATGGATACATATAAGTATCGATCCGAACTGGGAGATCATACTTTTCTCCGATATCTATGATCTCCATCCTGTCATGAAAATTCTTCTTCACAAGACTTCCATTGATCTTGACATCAATCTTATATTTTTTTAATAATTCAATCCCTCTGATCGTTTTGTCAAATCCATCCTTCATATGGCATAGATTCTCGTATGTCTCATTCTTTGATCCATATAAAGTTATATTTATCCTTCTTGGCTTATTCTTCGCAAAAAATTCCGCCCATTCCTCATTGATCAACGTCCCATTGGTATTGAGCGTAAGGATCATACCCATATCTTTTAATACACAGTATAATTCTTTAAATTGAGGGAATAATAAAGGCTCTCCACCCGTTAACAACAAGAATAATGTCCCTGCATCTTTCATTTGCTTTGCAAGGGAAATCCATTCATCCAAACTTCGCAATCTTCCTTGGGACTGCATTTCTTGTTTGGATAAATGGACGTAGCACATGTCACAGTTTAAGTTGCAGAGTGGGAGTAATTCCAGTACTCCGTAGAGTGGAATATGATTCCTTGCTGCTTTGGCGAAAAGTTGGCGTTCGAAAGTTGTGTTGGTGTCAAATAAGTCCATGATTTTTATCACTCCAATGACAAAAAGAACCGTGACTAGCGGTTCTTTTATCTTTTAAGATTTTGCTGTTTCCCAGTTATCCTTATCCAGATCAAGAGTACAATGAACATTCGTACCTCTTTCTGTCCAAATATATACTGGTGTCTTCTCATTTTTCCATGTGCTTTGATCATCTATATATCCCTGTATAAATCCAGAATCTGATTCTGCATCATGTGTCGTACCGCATGGGTGATAATAATCAAATCTTGCTCTTGGTCCAGCTAAATATTGCTTTCTATTATTTTTGTCCATATAATATACATCATATGTATGATTTTTTTCTCCTGCATCACATTTAAATTTATACACCGTTCCACTATCTCCACAAGCCGCCACATACTCATTCGGTGTAAATTCTTCTATATAGGCACTTGGTCTTTCATATCTTCTTTTCATAATCTTTTCCCCTTTCCTTCTATACAAATTCTATCTTCATCTTATATTGTACATTCTGCAACATCTTTTTTCATGACTATATTATACTAGAATCTTCCATTTAATGCAATAAACCATCTGTAAAAGGCATCTTTTTTTCGTAATCTGCTATTTCAACATACAGTTATTGATCTTCTAACAGCTCTTCAAGGCTTAAAAAAATACCGAAATTCGAAAATCACGCTAAAAACAATCATTTTTCTCTACAAATGATTGCAAAATTCAGAATTTAAGATTATAATGGGATTAAATTCTAGGGGTTAAGAATGATGATTTATTGACATATAATATTAAAAGGGGAAAGTTGTTATGAAGAAAATGTATGAAAAGCCAATGGCTTTTGAAGAAACATTTGTAGCAGATGAATATGTAGCAGCATGTTATTTTTTAGCTTGTAAGCGTGGAAGTGACAAATGGGATGGAAACGCTGATAAGTGGGGTGGTGTAGACGAATACGGATACGGAGTATCTCATTCTCCATTAGGAACTCCACATACATGCGGAGATAAAACTGCCAATCGTGTAATCACTGATAATGGTGGTGTTTTTAAAAATGTTCAAGAACATAACGGTCAACAAGGATGGATCAGTGGTACTTATTATGGTTATGACGATAATGATGATAATGGCAAACTATCTCCTGGAGATACTGTTTATTGGTGTACATATAGTGGAAATAAAAATAGAAGATGGAACCATTATGGAACCCTTGAGCAAGCGGATGCTAATCACCCAAATCATTCATAATTTAAGAATTCTAATAGAGGCTATGATTTTTACATATATTATAATTTCATAGCCTCTATTTTATTGTAAAAAAATTAAATATTTTCTGTCTTTTTTGTTTCATTATTTAATTTCTCCTTAAATATATATTTATCATTTTATTTATGCTCATCTTTTTACATATATTGATATTTGTTCTTGTTTTTGCTAGTATGATCACAATGAAACTATTGTTGGACATGTATCTTCTATCTTGCATTTCTCAATTACCATTTCTGCATAATCAGATCCATACCTGTCCATTTCTACGCTCCAAAGGAGGACTAATATTCATATGACAAAGGTAAAAAACAAAATAACACCCGATACTATCCTTAAAAATTTCTGGAAAGATAACAAACGTTTTGCTGATCTTTTTAATGCATGCTTCTTTGACGGAAATCCAAAATTAAATCCTGATGATCTCACAGAAGTTGACACTGATGTTTCGTCCTTATTGCAATTCCACGGTTATGCTGAAACTGTAAAAAGAATTGTCGATGTCGTCAAAAAATCTGCTTATGGTGTTGATTTCGTAATTCTAGGAATTGAAAATCAATCAAAAATTCACTATGCCATGCCACTTCGTCACATGCTAGGGGATGCATTTTCTTATCTTAAAGAATACAATGAAATTGCAAAAAAACATAAAAAAGAAAAAGATTATACTGCAACAGATGAATTTCTATCGAGAATGAAGAAAACGGATCGATTACACAGCGTTCTTACAATATGTATTTACTATGGGGAAAATCCATGGGACGGTCCTCATTCCCTAATTGATATGCTGGAAATCCCAGATGCTTTTAAACCTTTAATTTCGGATTATAAATTTAACTTAATTGAGCTTCGTAAAAGTGAATATTTAAAATTTCACAACGACGATGTCAACCCAATATTCAATATTAGCAGATTTATTTTTGACGAAAAATATGATAAAATCACTGATATACACAAAGAAAAAAATATATCATCCGAATTAGCCATGGTAATTGGTTGCATTACTGAATCACAAAAATTAATTAACGATGCTATAAAATCTGAGCAAAAAGAAGAATAAGCAAAAGATAAACTGGATCAGACTTGCAAAAAAGAATCGGATACCTACGGATTGTAACTATAGTAATCCCCGTATTAGATATGA
>ERZ841116.1112-NODE-1112-length-14967-cov-20.584563_pt1 | contig 14967 bp, 14 predicted proteins | sample MGYA00519875_ERZ841116 | MGnify/ENA primary metagenome ERZ841116 (study PRJEB31850, sample SAMEA3708889) | human gut metagenome | biome: human gut; feature: human-associated habitat; material: faeces | place: China | collected 2014 ... | reverse complement strand
AAAACACTTGCATGATATAATGTATATATAAATTGCGCTATGAAAGAAGGCTGATTAAAATGGTCGCCAATAAACCCACTATCAAAGACGTTGCTCGTCAAGCCGGGGTTTCAATTGCGACGGTTTCACGAGTAATGGCCAAAAAAGCCAATACCTATACTCCTCAGACTGCCCAACGCGTCTGGGATGCAGCTGCCAAACTGGGCTATCAGAAAAACAGCGCGGCCGCAGAACTGGCGACGCGCTCCAGTGACAAGATTGCCGTAATCGTCAGCAATCCACCAACCAATTTTTCGACTGGAATCTTGGATGGCATGCAGCAGACAGCCCTGGCCCATAATCATCATATTATTATCCTTTATGCCGGCAATCACAGTCCCCAGCTGCTCCACCAAGCGATTAAAGATGCCACGGCCGGTCCGCGCGCCGGTATTCTGCTGATTGGCAGCCAGATTGATCCGCAAAGCCTTAAAATGCTGCAGGATTCACAGCTGCCGGTTAGGCTGGTTTCCAACTACTCTTATGAATTACCGCTACAGTTTATCAGTTCTGATAATACTGAATTGGCTGCTCAAAGCGTTGAATACTTAATAAAAAAAGGCCACCGCCGCATTGGCCTTTTTGGCATTGATCATTCACATACCGGTCTCCAGCGCCGCGCCGGCTATCAAAAGGCCATGTATGAACACCACCTGCCAATTGAACAGGATTGGATTCAATATGGCGATTACAGCTATGAGGCTGGCCAGACCATCATGCAGTACTGGGCTGACCTCAAACTGAGCGCGGTCGTTGCTGCCAGTGATCTGGTTGCAATGGGCATCATGCGTCAGGCCGCGCAGATGGGAATCAAGATACCGCAAGATCTTTCCATCGTCAGCATTGATGGTACCTTTCTTTGCGAGGTTACAGATCCACAACTGACCAGCGTTACCCAGGACTTTTATCAAATCGGCGTTAACAGCGTCTTAGACCTGCTCGGCAATGCTCCTTCTGAACTGGTACCGTTCAAGCTGGTTGAGCGTGGCAGCGTAGCAGAACAGCCAAAATAAAATCGGATTCGCCAATTGACGAACCCGATTTTTTAGTCTTCTTTTTTGCCAAACAAGGCTGCTAATTTGGCTGCCATGTCCGGATCGAGATTATCTGCCAACGTGCTTTCAGTCTCTGCTTTTTCTTCTTTTTTGACGCTTGTCATCTGTTCAAGCTCATCAGCAACCGCCTGTTCACCTAAGCGAATTGGGTTAATGTCCAATCGTCCGCCGGCTGCATCGGCATGACCGCCGCCTTGATAATAAGTTTCCGCAAACTTTGCCACGTCGACTTTGCCATTACTGCGCAAAGAAACGCTCTTAGGACTGATTACCAGCGCAGCATCCAGATTCGGCTGCTGTACCAATAGCTCATGCGCGATCTCTGATTTATAGTCGCTGGCATAGACGATTCCAAAGCGGTGCCCATCTGCCGTTGCCTCAACCACGTCTTTTAAGTGCGACTTTAAGTACTTGGCCCGCCGTTCGTTCAAGGTTTGAATCAGCAGGTCATTGTCTTGACGATACGCCGTCCAGCCTTTGTCAAAAACGCTTTGCACAAAGGCTTCAGAATGATCAAGCGGATAAAACCAGAACAACTGATTGAAGTCATCAGCGGCCTGACGCTCTTTTTCGCTCATGTCGGGATCATTTTGCCAATCCCACGTATCATAGGCACGAATCAGCTCCACCAGTTCCGCCAACTGCTGCTGCCGCTCTTGATTCAGCTTAACAAAGCCAGGCAGTGTCTTAAGCCAATCCCATACCAAGCTGGTCGCGCTGGGACTGATTTTTGCATCAGCGGGCTTAACCGTATTGGCCGCAAATTTTTGCCGCAATGCCGCTTCAGTCTCATGGTGGTCAAAAACCAGCCAGTGATTGGCAAACTGCTGATTAAGCTCCTGCATCGTATGCTCGCTGTCTGGCGTCATATCCATAATCCAGACATCCGTTGCCGTGGCTGCTTCAGGACTTTTGAACCAGTAGTCCAGCTCACTGTCGATTCTGCCGGCGCCGATACTGGTCAGATCAAACTCAGCATCGGGAAACATAACGTCTTGGACCGTCTTGACCAATACTGGGGCCCCAAAGCCATCCAGATCGTTATGCGAAAAAATTTTAATATTGCGCTTAGCCATAACTAACTTCCTTTGTGATTTTGTCTTTATTATAACCGATTCAACAGCTAAATAAGCGCTTCGCCAGCAAAACCGACCTGCTTTTTGTTTTCGTCAGTGAATTTAGCTAGTTTTAATATTCGCTGCTTAAAGCCATAAATTTAAACCCGCCCATGCTTGGCAACTGACATGTCCGCTTGGCTTTGCTAAGATGGAATCAGTCAACTTTTAGAAAAGAGGTACTTGTGATGGTCTATGATTATCGTCATGAACTAATCGAACTTTTGAACCATACTGCCAGCGACCCAGAAAGTCTATTGCAGACCCAACGCAGTCTTACGATCATCGTCGACCTGCTTAATCAGCTGCAGCCGGTTAAAGAGCCGACGTCTACTGAAAAACAGTCTGCCAAGCCAGGCTATCAGATTCGGCGTAACGTCACTGCCCCAAAGATCTCGCTGGGGCAGCTAATCAATCAGACCGCGGCACCAACGCCCAAGCCGCATGAAACGCCTGCAAAGCCGCAACTCAACAAGCAGCCTGAGCGGTCAACGGCTAAAGCAGCTGCCAACCAGGCTTATTTAAGAGACATCCCCGTTACTGCTAAAAACGAAGCACCGGCTGAACCAGCAGCTGCACCTGAGCTTTCGGAAGTCGAACTGCTGGCACGCGACAACTGCTATCCCGTCCACCGTCTGTTAAGCGGCGCGGAAATCAATCATCGTTTCTATTCAGAAAGCATTCTGCACAAGCTGCCATTTCCAATCAATGATGGCGATGTCGTACAGCTGGACCGTCAGCGCTTGATCCATGGCAAACTGCCCGTCATCAATCGTGTTACCAATGACCATCTGGCAATCAGCACGACGCCAACCAAAGTTATTGAATATGCCACTTTGGAACCAGTTGCCGGCTCAGATGTCCTGCAGATCAAAAAGACGCTCAAGGGCAATTCGATTCTGGATGAGTCGCATGCCAATACCATCGTGATCGATCCATACAAATATGCCAGTCGGAATCTCAAGCCTGGCATGATCATCGACTTTGCCTACTATGATCACGGCAACGGAATGCGCGATGCCAAGGCTGGCGAGATTCGCTGGATTCACAGTGAGCACGAGTTTGATACGACCAAAGCACCACGCAAGCTGCAGCAGCCCAAAAAAGTTAAAAAGACACGCCACGAATACAGCGACAAGCTTGATTACGACTTAAATCAAAAACGCGTCTTAGTGGTAACTGGGGCCCGTGACCGCGTACAGGATCTTAAAGCCGTCGTTGCCAAGCATCATGGCGTCTTCTACAGTCTGGATGCCTCAATGGAAGAAAACGTCTCCAGCAGCAAGATCAAACGGGCCGTTAAGGATGCCGATCTGATTGTCGTCTGCATCGACCGCATTCATCATCGTATCAGTCAGCTGACCACGCACCATGCCAAGCGTAACGACCGGCCATTTGCGATTGCCGCCACGACCAGCAATACCGCTGTCGAACGCGCCATTTTCCGGGCTCTCAATGGCAACAATGCCTACGAAAGCAGCGGTCAGGACATGGCAAAATACGTCAGCGCCGATTAATCAGCAGCTGCTTATTTTAAAAACTAAAAAGGATGCGCCAAAACCTGACGCATCCTTTTTCATTTTCTGTAGTTTTTATTCGTTGTCTAGCTTGGCAGATACGTCATCAAAGCGATCCTTGATATATTTAGCCGAAGCAGCCAGCTTGTCTTTTTCTTCATCAGTCAGATCAAGCTGTAGCTGCCGAACCAGTCCTTGGCGACCAATGATGGCAGGGTAGCCGACATAGGTGCCGTATTCTTCGCGGAAGTTGGAGACTGGCAATTCAGCGTGCGCGTCATTCAAAACGGCCGTAACCAGACGCAGAGCCGCTGCCGCAATCCCAAAGTTGGTGTGCTTCTTGCCATGGAAGACGACATAGCCGCCTGCCCGCACGTCTTCAGCCAATTGATCCAGATCAACATCGTCACGATCCTTAGCCAATTCGGTTACGGGATGACCCATGACCCGTACCTGTGACCAAGCAGAGAATTGCGAGTTGCCGTGTTCACCCAGGTTGTAGCCAGATACCGAGCGCGGATCAACGTCAAACTTTTGACCAACGACTTTTTTCATGCGTGAAGTATCAAGCAGCGTCCCCGTCCCGATTACCTGAGTCTTTGGCAGACCAGTGTACTTTTGGAACAGCGCGGCAATCACGTCACAAGGATTACTGATTGAGACCAGCACGCCATGGAACCCGACTTCTTTTAGTTTAGTACCGACTTCTTTAGCAGCCTTGCTGGTAACCTTCAATTCAACAAATCGATCATGCTTGGCATCGTCATTCTGCACGCCGATACTGCCGACCGCGATCACGACGACATCCGCATCGGCCAGGGCTTCATAGTCGTTGCGCACCACTGTGGTATGAGTTGGCAGATTGGCCGCCGCGTCTTCAAAATCGGTTGCATCCGAATTCAGCTTTAGTTCGTTGGTATCAATCAATACCAGCGTATCCGCCGTCCCTGCTACCAGCATATTGTTAGCCAGCGTTGAACCAACATTTCCTGAACCAATAACACCAACTTTTCGCGTCATAATTACGCACGACCTTTCTAATCTTTTTTTAATCTTTTTAATTTATGACTAAGAATTTAACATTTTTAGATTCAAAATCAACTCATTTTAAAAAAACTAAATTAAAATAAGATTAATCCTTTCAGACAGCCAGATTTCAATTAATTTATTTAATAAAAATAAGCAGCCGGCTTAATTATAGCTGACTGCTTATTTGACTATGATTTGCGCAAGCTCAGTTTCTCGACGTTTAAGACCTTATCCAGCCAGCCTTGATAAAAACTTTGCTCGTGGCTGACCAGGATCAAGTTCCCGGGATATTCTTGCAGGGCTTTTTTGAGTCCTTCCTTGGTTTCATCATCCAAGTGATTGGTTGGCTCGTCCATGATTAAAAAGTTTGATGGCGTCAGTTCCAAAATGGCCAGCTTAACCTTGGTCTGCTCACCACCAGACAACAACGACAGCGGCTTTTGCGTATTAGCGGCATTGATCCCTGCTTTGGCCAGCTTTTGTCGAATCGTTTTTGGCTGCATGGTTGGAAAAAGATTTTGAATCGTTTCCAGTGGCGTCAGATTAGGTTCATCCCACACCAGATCCTGATCAAAGTAGTTAATCCGTGCTGAAGGCGAAAAAGCAGCCGTCCCCTGCAGTGCTGGGATCTTGCCCAGAATCGACTTGATCAAAGTTGACTTACCGACCCCGTTAAAACCGGTAAACAGCAGCTTTTCACCCATCGTCATCGAAAACGTCACGGGCGCGAGCAGCGGATGACCATAACCGACTGACAGCTGATTGACCTTTAAGGCATTGGCAGAACCGGTATTTTCATAAGGAAAGTAAAACGTTGCCTTTAGATTATCAGTTGGCGGATCAATCCGCTTCATCCGAGCCAGCATCTTTTCACGGGATTTGGCCATGGTTGATTTGGAACCCGCCTTGTTTTTGCGAATAAACCGCTCTGCCTTTTCAATGACCTCCTGCTGCTTTTCGTATTCGCGCTCCTGGGTCTCCTTGCGCTCAGCCTTTTGCCGCATTGCCTGCTTAAAGCTGCCGCGGTACTTGGTGATCTTGCCAAATGCCACGTCACAGATCGTGTTGGTCACGCGTTCCAAAAAATCGTAGTCATGTGAAATAATCATGGCTGCGCCGTCAAAATCATTCAGATATTCAATCAGCCATTCGATGTGCGCGGTGTCCAGATAGTTGGTTGGTTCGTCAAGCAGGATCACGTCTGGATTTTCCAGCAGCATTTTGGCCAAAATAATTTTTGAGCGCTGGCCGCCACTCATTTCGGAAACGACATGGTCCTTACCAATGTCATTTAGCCCCAGCCCATTCATAACGCGCTCAATTTTGGTTTCGATCTCGTAAAAGTCAGCCGCGTCCAAACGTTCCTGCAGCCGGCCAGCTCGTTCCAAAAGACGATCATCCATTTCCGTGGCATATCTTGCATAAAGCTCATTCATCTGCTCATTGATGTCATAAAGCTCTTGAAAAGCCGTATGCAGAAACTGAATCAGCGTCATCCCATGTGGAATATCGACGTATTGATCCAAATAGCCGATCTTGGTGTTTTTTTGCCACTTGATATCGCCCGCGACCGGCAGCTCCTTGCCAATCAGGATTTTAATCAAAGTTGACTTGCCGGCCCCGTTTTGACCAACGATCCCCATATGCTCATGTTTTTCCAATTGAAAGCTGGCATCTTCATAAAGCTTCTTGTCGGCAAAGCTCATCGTCAGGTTTCTAACATCCAAAACCGCCATTTTCTCTCTCCTCATCTAATTTCAAAAATAAACAACGTGCTTTTCATGTTAGCACAGACCTTGCTTGCCGTTCAATTGGCAGCGGAAGGCTTCTGAGACATTGAAAATATTTATCAGTGCTAAGATAGAGTTGTTGTATTGTTGCAGAATCTAAAAAGAAGGCATTTCATGGAAATTTTGACAATCTTAGGCAGTCCCCACGATCCTGCCGTTTCAACGATCTTAGCACATCAATTGATTAAAGGAGCCCAGGCAGCAGCCAACCACGTTACGATTTTTGACGCCGGCCATCATCCCTTGGCTCCCGTTAAAATGGATGCCGACAATCACTTATTGCCGGGTGATGCCGTAACTGAACGACTGCTTGATCAAATGGTAGCCGCTGATCTGATCGTTTTTGCCACGCCAATGTTTTATTATGGTATGTCCTCACAGATGAAGGCCGTCATTGATCATATGGGCGAGCGTGATGAGCAGCTGCATGATGACAAACAGGCCATTTTGGTTGCCAGCGCGCCGCATAATGATTTTGACCCGCTAAAGTCTGAATTCAAGGCGATTTTTGATCACCTGGGCTGGAAGTTTGCTGGACAGGTATTAGCTGGCAAGGAAACCACACCACATCATCTAAGATTTTATCCCGACCTGGCCTACGAGCTGGGCAAAAGTCTTAACTAAATCGCAAGTAGGCCTGCAGCAGTTCTGTCAGTCATTCCAGCCGTTAAGTCAATTGATAACGGTCTTTTGTCTCTGCCAGGTTCAAATTGACTTCATATTTTTTTCAAATAGTCTTCACTGTCCCATCATTTTGTCTTGTTAAATTAAAAACCGTGCGGAATTTCGCACAACTGAGCAAAAAACAAAAACATGGAGTGATTACTATCAAGAAAAAAGCAGCTAAGGCCTTAATTGCTGCCGTGGGTGCTGCCGGAGCCATGACCGCCGCGCAGACGACTGCCCATGCTGATACTACGGTTACCGTAGCTTCGGGCGACACGATCTGGGCCTATGCACAGCAATACAAGACCACGGTTTCTTCAATCGTTTCGGCAAACTCACTTTCCAATCCGGATCTGATCTTCCCTGGTCAGCGGATTACGATTCCAGAAACGACCATCAATCGACAAAAGAACAGTCAGCGTCAGACGACTAAGACTACGACGGCCAGTTCCACGGCTGGTTTCGTCAGCGCCAGCGTTTTTGCTGATTCAAGCACCAGCTCAAGTTCAGCGGCAATTGTTTCCAGTGCTTTAGATACTGCCAGTCAAGCCGTTGCCTCAACGACGGCTTCGAGTGATGCTGCAACTGATACCCAAACGACCAATACAGTATCAGCTCAGTCTGCTGATTCAGAATCCGTTCAATCGGCTTCGTCAGCTAATGAGAATGCTGCTGCGACCGACTCAACTGAAGCAACGACTTCCGCAACAACTACTGCAACGCCGGCAGCCGCAACAACCGAATCAGCAGCCAGCACGGCATCTTCAGCCACCTATGAGTCCAACTCAGCCGCTGCCAATGCCGCAATGGCCAACTACACGATTACCTATGGCTTAACGGATGCCGCCAGTGCCAGCGCAAGCACCACTTCAACGGCATCAACCAGCCACGTGGCAGCTGGTCAGGGACTGGCAACCGCGCAGTCAATGATTGGCGTTCCTTACGTCTGGGGTGGCAATACGCCAAGCGGTTTTGACTGTTCCGGACTGGTTCAGTACTCCTATGGTCTGTCCAGCAGCTATCGCACGACGACCCAACAGGCAACGCTGGGAACTCACTACTATGATGTTGAAAACGCACCCGCGGGAGCCCTCTACTTCTGGGGAACCGATTCAGCACCATACCACGTTGCAATCGCAGAAGGAAACGGCAACTACATTCAAGCGCCAACTCCTGGTCAAAACGTGCAAGAAGGCAATATTCAATATTACCGTCCTAACTACTACATCGTTATGCAGTAGCTTTAAAACTTATCAACATTCTTATCAACTTAACGCTTAAGACAGGCTCTTAAGCAAAAGGCGCTCGATCGCATCATCCGCGAACGGGCGTCTTTTAGTTTTCTTCTAGAATTGCTTGGGCCGCGTGCCAGGCCAGGGCCGCACATTTGATTCGAGCCGGAAACTGCGCCACGCTGCCCAAAATCGCGGCATCCTGGAGCTGCTCTTGCGCCTGAGCACTGATTTTTTGACCGATAATCAGATTCGAAAAAGCCTGAATCAGCTGTTGGGCGTCTGACACCGATTTGCCAATCAAAACATCGCCCATCATACTGGCTGAGGCTTGCGAAATCGTACACCCGCTGCCGGTAAACTTAAGGTCGCTGATCTTGTCGTCATCGATTCTGACTGTCAGATTGATGGTATCGCCGCAGGTTGGATTATGCAGCGTGGTGTGTGCGGTTGCGTCCGGTAGTTTTCCTTGGTGATGCGGGTGGCTGGCATGTGCTAAAACCAACGTGCGATATAAATAATTAAGCTTGCTCAAACCCATTTTCAAAAAACTCCTTTGTAGCCTTAATCGCATCAATCAAGCGGGCAACGTCTTTTTGATCATTATACAGGTAAAAACTGGCCCGCAGAGTCGCATTGACCCCCAGATAATCCATCAAAGGCTGCGCGCAGTGATGACCGGCACGAATGGCTACCCCTTCCAGATCAAGAGCCGTCGCCGCGTCATGAGGGTGAATGCCAGCCAGATTAAACGCCAAGACGCCAGTATGCCGATCTTGCGGGCCATAAAGCGTCAAGCCATCAATTGTCAACAATTTAGGAATCGCGTAAGCAGCCAGTTCTTGTTCATGTTCCGCAATCGCTTGCATGCCAAACTGACTTAAATAATCAATCGCCGCGCCTAAGGCAATCGCACCGCTGATGTTGGGCGTACCGGCCTCAAAGCGCCAGGGAACCGGTTTAAAAGTGGCCGTCTGCTGAGTAACCTGATCAATCATCTCGCCGCCAAACTGACTGGGGCAGAGTCGATTCAGCCAAGCCATTTTTCCATATAAGATGCCGATTCCGGTTGGCGCCATCATCTTATGACCAGAAAAAGCATAAAAATCCGCGTCCAGTGCTTGTACGTCAACCGGCAGATGCGGCGCGGCCTGGGCTCCGTCAACGACCAGGCAGGCCCCGACTTGATGCGCCATGGCACTGATTTTTAAAATAGGATTTACTACGCCCAAAACGTTTGAAACATGGGCTATGGCTACTACTTTGGTTCGTGAATCGATTTTGCGCGCAGCATCGTTAAGATCCAGCTCTTGACGATCATTTAAGCCGATCAGCCTCAGCTCAGCCCCGGTTCGCTTAGCCAGCTGCTGCCAGGGAACCAGATTGCTGTGATGCTCCATTATTGTCACTACGATCGCGTCATTTGGCTTAATCAGCTCACTCAGTCCCTGCGCGATCCAATTAATGCTTTCCGTTGTTGAACGCGTAAAAACGATTTCTTCAGCTTGCTTGGCATTGATAAAGGCGGCGGTTTTTTGCCGAGCCGTCTCATAGGCTGCAGTTGCCCGCTGCGCCAGCGTATGCGTGCCCCGATGAACGTTGGCATGATCATGCTGGTAGTAGTGCTCAATCGCCTTTAAAACCGGTGTCGGCATCTGAGCCGTCGCCGCGCTGTCCAGATAGGTCAATGGCTCATCGTTAACTCGCTGCTTAAGAATGGGAAAATCTTGTTTAATACTTTCAATATCCACTTGGCTCGCCTTCTTCTAAGAAAAAACTCATAAAAATCTAACTTTTAGTTGACAAAAGATCGTGACACTGATTATACTTTAAAACAATCAAACACGCGAAAGGAGATAAGCAAATGAGTTACAACCGCATCCAACTTAATATTCGTTGGCAAAGCCGGTAGCTCAGATCGCACGGAATGCGGTCTGGGAAGTCAGATCCATTCTGTGCCGGCTTATTTCATAATGCAAGCCTGCATGGAACCACATGCGGGCTTTTTAATTTCCCAAGAGGAGGCCTGCAGACTGGCTCCCTCTTTTTATTTTGTCAAGCAGCAATTATTCAAAAGGTTTCGGAAAGGTGGCAAAAAGCCATGAAAAGAATGTATACCGTAATCACCATTTTACTTGCCTTTCTTGGGGTCGCCTACTTCAAGGAAAATGGCGGCATCGTCAAACAGGCCAAGCCCAAAGTCGGGGTCTTAACCTTGATGCATCATCCCGCATTGGATCAGATCTACAAAGGCTTTGTCCATGGTCTGGCCGAAGAAGGCTATCACAATGGCAAAAATATTACGATCGACTATCAAAATGCCAATGGTGATCAAAGCAACTTAAAAACCATGGCCAACAAGCTAGTCAATGAAAACTCAACTGTCCTTTTTGGGATTACCACGCCAGCTTCCCAAGCACTGGCCAACTCAACCAAAAAGATTCCAATCGTCTTAGGTGCCGTAACCAATCCACAAGGAGCCGGTCTCGTTAAGAACAACAAGCGTCCTGGCGGCAACGTCACCGGGATTTCCGATCAGGCACCGGTCAAGGAACAACTGCAGCTGGTCCACAAATTTATGCCGCACGCCAAGACGTTAGGGATCATCTACACTTCCAGCGACAGTTCTGCCGTCACTGAATATAAGGAATTCATGAAGTATGCCAAGCAGATGCATTTAAATCTGAAGGCTTACTCAATTTCCAACAGCAATGACTTAAATCAAGTCTCACAACAAATGCTGAGCGAAGTTGACGCTGTAATCGTACCAACTGACAACACGATCGCCGGCGCGATGCAGACACTGGTCAAAAATGCCAATGCTGTCAATAAGCCCGTTTTCCCAGCCGTCGACACGATGGTTAAGCAAGGCGGGGTCGCTACCTACAGCATCAATCAATACAAGCTGGGCGTTGAAGGCGGTAAGCTGACGGCCGATATTCTAAAGGGCAAAAAGAAGCCATCCACGACTGCCATTAAGTACATCCGTCACGGCGAGCCAGTCTTGAACCTAAAGCAGGCGCGCAAGTTGGGCTTGCACGTTCCAGCCAGTTTCCAGCGTGAAGCCGAAAAATATGGGGAGGTAATCAAATGAATCTGATCGTATCCGCAATTGGCCAGGGTCTGTTATGGGCACTGCTGGGGTTGGGCCTTTACCTGACCTTCCGCATCTTGAATCTCGCCGATATGACGGTTGAAGGCACGTTTCCATTGGGGGCTGCCGTAGCCGTTACCGCAATTACGCATGGTTTTTCACCATTGGTCGCAACCCTTTTGGCATTTGGCGCCGGTATGCTGGCTGGGCTGGTAACCGGGCTGCTGTACACTAAAGGCAAGATTCCATTCCTGCTGGCTGGGATTCTGACGATGACGGCCACCTATTCTGTTAACCTGCGCATTATGGGTAAGTCAAACATCTCACTGCTGGGCCAAAAGACGCTTTTTTCTGGATCGTTTATGACCTCGCTGCCGCAGTATTTTGACAGCGTCGTCTTGGGCATGATCGTAATCGTCATTATCACGCTCCTGCTGATCTTTTTCTTAGACACCGACTATGGCCAGTCATTTATTGCAACCGGCGACAATCCTGTAATGGCTAAATCACTAGGAATCCACACCGACGCCACGATCAACGTTGGTCTCATGATTTCTAATGGACTGGTTGGACTTTGCGGCGCGCTGGTTGCTCAAAGCAATGGCTATGCCGATGTCAACATGGGAATCGGGACCATCGTAATCGCCCTGGCTTCAATCATCATCGGCGAAGTTGCCTTTGGTGAACTGACACTGTCGCAGCGACTGGTTGCCGTAACCTTGGGAAGCATCATCTACCGTTTGATTCTGCTGGCAGTCCTGCAGCTGGGATTCAGTGCCAACGACCTCAACTTGATCTCTTCAATCGTCTTGGCATTGTGCATGATGCTGCCGCAGCTGGACAAACTATTCCACATTCGCAAGCCGTTCTTTAAGGGGGTCCAAACCAATGACTGAACCAATGCTTGAGCTAAAAAACGTCAAAACAATCGTCAATCCAGGAACTGCCAACGAAACCACGATTTTAAAGGGCATCAATCTAACCATCAACGACGGCGACTTCATTACCATCGTTGGGACGAACGGTGCTGGTAAATCGACTCTTTTCAATGTTATCGGCGGCAATCTTAAAGCCGACGCTGGGCAGATTTTTCATGCCGGCGCTGATATTACCAAAACGACCGAAGAACAGCGCACCACTTTTTTAGCCCGCGTTTTTCAAGATCCTAAGCTGGGAACGGCACCCCGGATGACGGTTGCTGAAAATATGCTGCTGGCTTCCAAGCGCGGCGAAAAACGTCACCTTATGCCGCGCCGCTTGAAGCAGCGAATGGCAGAATTTACCAAGCTGGCCGCGCAAATGAACAATGGCTTGGAAAATCGTATGACTACGCCAACCGGAGCACTTTCCGGCGGGCAAAGGCAGGCCCTGAGCTTTTTGATGGCTACGCTCAAGCGACCAGACATTCTGCTGCTTGATGAGCATACTGCCGCCTTGGATCCACACACGGCACGCAACCTGCTGCACGCTACCAATCAGCGCATCACTGAAGATCATCTGACGGCATTGATGATTACTCATCATATGGAAGATGCGCTCAAATACGGCAACCGGCTGATCGTTTTAAAAGATGGCCAGATCAAAGCCGATTATAACGCAGCTGAAAAAGCTCAATTAACGGTTGACGATCTGTATGCCTACTTTGAGATGTAAAACAACAACATTCAAAAAGACATTCCGTACCACTACGGAATGTCTTTTTAGTCAGCATCATTAAAAATCCACCTCATCAGGTTTGGCACATTGCCCACCAAGATTTGGCAACGCCTGAATCATCTGCATTTCAGACTCTGAAAGCGCAAAGTCAAAGATTTCCATATTTTGTGCCGAGCGTTCACGATGAACCGACTTTGGCAGTGGCAAAACGCCTTGCTGCAATTCCCAGCGCAACGCAACCTGAGCCGTTGACTTGCCATGAGCTTTGGCAATTTCTTTCATCGTAGCGTTACCTAAGACTTTAGCTCCCTGACCGCCTAATGGGCCCCAGCCTTCAACCAGAATATCCTGTTCCTGTAGCCACTGAACTGCTTCTGTCTGCGGCCAGCCGGGATGAACCTCTATCTGGTCGACCATTGGCTTGATTTTAGCCGTTTTCATCAAAGCCTTAATGTGATGTGGCAAAAAATTCGAAACACCAATTGCCCGAATTCTGCCTTCATTGTAAAGATCTTCCATTGCCCGCCAGGTTTCAGCATTCAGCTTTTCGGCATCCTGACCAAACTGTTTTTCGTTGGCTGGCCAATGAATCAAATAAAGATCCAGATAATCAAGTTTTAACCGATCCAAGGTGGCTTGAAAGGCGGCTTTCGTTTTTTCATAGCCACGCTCAGTATTCCAAAGCTTGCTGGTAACGAAAAGCTCTTCACGCGCAACGCCTGAAGCAGCAATTCCTTGGCCTACGCCAACTTCATTTTCATAGACCGCGGCCGTATCAATGTGCCGATAGCCCAATTCAATTGCATCCATAACTGACTGTTTGGCTACTGATTCCGGCGTTCTAAACGTACCATAACCGACACATGGGATTTCAACGCCATTGTTTAAGCGCCGCATCGAAGTAACGCTTGTGAAATGATTGTCCATTATGATCCTTCTTTCTTTTGCATCTAATAATTTGTAAGCATATTATAAAATCAGAACTAGGCAATACACAATAACGCACCTTTTTGTGACCGTCAACAGGAGATTTTGAATGACTGATACAATCAGAGAATATACCCTTAAAAAATTGCGCCAAAAGGATTTTGACTGTGCCAAAGAATACACTTTGGCCATGTTTTCCGGCAAATACAAGCTGTTGATCATCTGCAGTCTTTATCATAATGGCGCAATGCGTTTTAATGAGCTGCAGCGGCTTTCTGAACACGCTACGCACAAGATGATGACGCAACAGCTAAAAGAGATGATCAAGGATGGGCTGATCTCACGTCATGAACAGCTGATCAGCCATCGCAAAGCAGTCTTTTACCAGCTTACGAATACTGGCGAAAGCTTGATGCCAATTATCGATGCCATGTGCCAATGGGGTGAAAAGCGCCTGCAGGATCTAAAATTAGATATTGAATTTTGCTCAGACTAATCCAACAGCCGCTGCTCAATATTGAGCAGCGGCTGTTTTAAACTACTAAAGCATTGATTCTTACTGTTTTTTGAAATGCGGTCGATTCTTTTGCCACATCAAGACAGCCAGCAGCAACGTCAAAACATCAGACGCGGCCTGAGCTGAAACGATTCCCCAATAACCAAACAGATGATGCAGAACTATGATGCAGACTAAAAAAATCAAGCCTTGCCGTGATACTGACAGCCAAAATGCTGGGACTGCCTTACCCATTGACTGAAACATCGTCGTAAATACCAAAATACAGCCGCCCAGCGTCGTCGAACTGGCCAGCCAGCGAATCATGGTCGTACCTTCACTGATCACGGT
>ERZ841116.1106-NODE-1106-length-15021-cov-5.385875_pt1 | contig 15021 bp, 7 predicted proteins | sample MGYA00519875_ERZ841116 | MGnify/ENA primary metagenome ERZ841116 (study PRJEB31850, sample SAMEA3708889) | human gut metagenome | biome: human gut; feature: human-associated habitat; material: faeces | place: China | collected 2014 ... | reverse complement strand
CCTCAGGCGAAGTGAGCGGCTTGCCGCGAAGACCGCGTAGCGGTACCTTGAGTGCGTCGAGCACACATATTCAGTCCAGAGGCCGAGGCTGAGAACTTACCACTTTTATGTTGGATTCAGTTACGCAGCTTGCCCCGCTTGGCTACGAAGATGCAGCACCCCGCCGTGGCCAGCACCGTCATGGCAATGACGATTGCCGTAGTAGCGACGCCTGTAGAGCTTAGCTTCTTCTTACGTTGAGACTGAGATTGCTGCGATGATTGCGGTTTCGCAGAAGGCTCGGCATTATTACCGTCCTGCTTGCCGTTGTTATCGATATCCGGAGTCGGCTTTGGAGTTGGCGTTGGTTCCGGCTCGGGCTCAGGCGTCGGATCGGGGGTCGGGTCCGGAGTCGGTTCAGGTGCATGAACCTGCCATTCGGCGGCAGCCGGCGATGCACTGCCGGATTGAATCACCATGCGCAGCTTAGTGGTCTTCACCGCGTCAGTCCAGGTTGCCTCGCTCCATCCGCCGTTATCGGTACCGTAAGCGCCGGGAGCATTGGTGACCAATGTATATGTGGCATCGGGAATATCCACAAACGCATTCGTTCCAGCATCCCAATACTGCAGTTTCCACGACGCCGGCATTCCCAAGCCCCCTCCATCGGAGGTGAATTGCACACGGCTGGAATCGATGGTGACTTCGCGATCCCATTCGTAGTCGAGCTTCATTTCACCGGTATTCGGCCACGTACCCCAAATGCAGGCGTTATCAACCGTGCAATCGCCCGGAATGGTTTTGCCGTCGTTAAGCGCGGCAACACCAGCTGTCCAAGAAGACGCTTTTTTGTCCACGTCAGTGGCAACGGCATCTTGCTCGATATAGCCGGCCAACGGCGCCGACGTATCGGATGGAATATCTTTGACGCCCGCAGCCGACATATTGCCAGCAATGTCCGAAGCCCGATAGCTCACCGTTTCGCGCTTCGACGAAGAAGCAGTAATCGCCGCGCCTTCTTCATATTGCTGCCATTCGCCGTTTCCAACCCGGTATTCCACCGTTTTCACACCGGATCCAGCACCATCTGAGGCGGTCAATGTCATAGTGCGGGAAGCCGTATCTACCGAGGCGGTTACCGTAGGAGCCGTAGCATCCACACGCGCTTCCGCAGCAGCGATTTCGCTCACATTGCCGGCCGCATCAGTGGCACGCGCACGCACACTCACTATCCCCTCGCCAGTCACAGCCTGTACCGCAGTGTTCACATTCGTTCCGACGGTCACCCATGCGCCATCCCCGACCGCAAGTTCGAGTTCTGCGATCGGCGCAGCCGCATTGTCGGAAGCCGTAATAAGAGCGATCGGTGAAGTGACCAGCCAACCATCATTGCCAGCCGTGCCAGCCAATGCCACACGCACGGCAGGAGCAGTGGTATCAGCCGGTTTTACGTAATCGTCGGAAACATGTACGGTCACGGCTACGTTGCCGGCTGTCAGATCATCAGCCTGCTGCTTGGTTTCAATGCCAGCAACCACACCTTGCACGGTGAACTCACCCGCCTGCGCATACGAAGAAGCAGACACCGTGCGCCACAAAACCGGAGTTTCCACTGTTTCCGAGCCGTACGCGACTTTCACCGTGTTCGACAATTCCGGCGCGTCTCCGGTCTTGGCGTAGACGTCGGCTGGCCGTTCAGCCACAACTGCTCCCTGTTGCGCGTATACTTCCCATTCAGGAACGCCAACGGAAGCATAGCCCCCGTCAACGGCTTGCGCGGTCATGTCAAGTTTGAGCGCAGTGGTGGTCACTGCGTCGAATGTCACTTCATTAGGCGCGTTCTTGCCTGTATCCACGCCGTATTCGCTGGAATTGGGCACGTCCTTCCAGGAACCGTCTGCGTCAAGATATTGCAGTTTCCATGAGGCAGGGGCACGCAATGCGTTCGCATCGGTATCGAACCAGACTTTCGATCCATTCACACGTACAGCGCCATTCCACTGGTAGATCAGTGAATCGGAGGATTGTGTTTGTGGCATCTTTCGATAGTTCGTCCAATGGTTCGGCGGTACTACAGCAGTTTCCAGCACTCGCCCGTCGTTCACGGAACCCTTGTAGGCGGGTGTTTCGGTGTAGGTCGCGTCCACTGACGCATAGGGGGCCACGTTGCGTGAGGGTTGCAACCGTTCGGCTTTGGTCGGATGCGAAACGGCGTTCATGCGCCCGCCATTCCACGTCACTTCATCGATGCAGACTGCACGGCGGAAGTCAGTACCACCAGTCTTGTCTCCAGTGTGGTAGGTGACCCACCATTTGCCGCCGAATCGTTGAATCGACGGATGCATGGTGGTGGACGATCCCGATTCGACGATTACGCCTTGGTACGTCCACGGCCCAAGAGGGCTTGCCGACGTGGAGTATTGCACGCACGCCTGATAGTTGGATTCCACGCAGGTCGCCACTCCCGACCCGGGTTTGCCACCGTCGTACACGTTGTAGTAGGTGTCTCCTTCACGGAACACCCATGCCGCCTCAAAGAAGCCTTTGGGCCCGTTGGCATAAGCGCCGCCGTTGTTGCCCAAGGTCAGCGACGCGTTCACTTGGTTCGCATAGTCGCTGCCAAGCACGTCTTTGCTGGCATCGTAGTCGGGTATGTTGGCGAGCGCGTCGGCGTCACGCATATTGTAGATTTTCGGCGCTCCGTCCGCCGTTCCGTCCATGGTTTCCACGGCAACATATGAGGTGCGGCCAGTGTTGGCGTCCCGCTGCATTTTTACGGCGAGTTCGCTGTTGAAGGTGCCGAAGTGCAGATATCCGGTACCGTCATTGTCCACGAAGAATGCGGGATCGATGGTTTCGATTTGCGTCTGCGTGGTAGTCAGCAACGGCGCTCCGATGGCGTCGACCCATGGTCCGAGGGGGCTTTTTGATTTGGCCACGCCGATGGAGAACGGGTCGGCTCCCGCGGCTGCGTTCTTGTCTTTGACTGGAACGTAGTAGTAAAACCAGTCGTCGGCCGTGTCTGCGGTGCCAGCATCGTCGACTACTACTTGTCCTGCGTAGGCTCCGTCGCCGGTTGCCCAGTCGAACAGGTCGGCTTTGGCGATGGTCTTGTAGTGCGTCCATTTGCCGGATTCCGGATTGTCGGTTACGTAGACGCCCCAGTCTTTCATATTGAAGGACCCGTAGGTTGGTTCGGCCTCGTCGTGTCCTGTGAATACGAAGAGTTTGCCATCGTATTCAAGGGTGGATGCGTCTGCGGAATAGTAGTTTTGCGACAAGTCGTTGGGGGTATTGGTTCCTTCGTTCTGCCCGATGGGGTTGCGAAGGGTTGCCGGCAACGCACTGTTGTCGATTTGTGTGACGGTGACGTCGGGATTGCCGACCGGCAGATCGTTGTAGGCGTGTCCGGCGACGCTGGGCGCGGTACTTGCGTCGGCCGCGTTGGCTGTCTGCATGGTTGCGATTGCTCCCGTGCATAAGGTGGCTGCGGCTGCGATGCCTGCCACCAGCGTCTTCATCGACGCATGTGAGATGTGCGAAAAGCTCATGAATATTCCTGTTTTCACGATTGGATATTGAAAAGTCCTCTTACGGATTGCTTAGGTTACGTTGGTATTCCTCGTGCGATCCGTAAGAGGACTTGAGCAATTGCTAGCGCTAGTCGCGGTTGCGGCGCGTCAGCATGATGGCGGCTCCCGTCAGCAGGACGATCATTCCTACGACGGCGATGCCGATGACATTGCTGCCGGTGCTGCTGATTGCGGCACTGACTTCAGACTTGGAAACCGGCTTGTTTCCAGGCTTGGCATTCGGCTTGGGGTCGGTCTTGTCGTCGTCCGGCTTCGGTGCTGGCTTGAGTTCAAGTCCGGCGATGGCCTCGGTCAGCTGCTTGACTGCGGCATCCGCATCAGCTTGGGTGGCGTTCTCATCGTTCAGCACCTTGGAGGCGGCATCCACTGCTTCAGCCAACTTCTTGGCGCTGGCTTCGGTGTAGAGGTCACCGCTGACGCCCTGTGCCTGGTCAAGAACCGTCTTCAACTCAGTGGTGTCGGCTTTCTTCACCAGTGTCTGCTGGGCTTCTTCAAGCTGCTTGATGGCCGCATCCACCTGATCCTGGGTGGCGCTCTCGTCCGCATACACCTTTTGAGCGTTACCCATGGCTTCGGAGAATGCCTTCCAGCTGTTCGGCGTGAAATTAGCTTGTTGCACGGAACCGGCTGCGTTGATGGCGGATTCGAGCCTGCTCTTGTCCACGCTTGGTTCCGGATCAGGGGTTGGATCCGGGTCAGGAGTCGGTTCTGGATCAGGAGTGCTTTCCGCAGCATGCACGCCCCACTCGGCAACCGCCAGACCGAAGGTGACGCCCTCGGCGGTCGGCGGATCAAGCACCAAGCGCAACGACGTGGTCTTCACCGGAGTGAACGTGGCCACGCTCCAGCCTTGAGCATCGTCAGAGGCACGTGAGGCCGGGGAATTACGCACGGTGGAGTATTGCGCATTCTCCACATCCTTCCATATACCATCAGAAGCCAAGTACTGAATCTTCCAGCTGTCCGGAACATCCAAACCACCCTTGGCATCATTACGCTCCGCGAAGTTGGCCCAGAACTGCACACGGCTGGAATCGACGGTGGCTTCCTTGCTCCAGGTGTACTGCGCGTACATGCCAGCGGAAGCTTGGCCCCAGCTGCCCCACACGCGGCCATTCACATCGGCGTCATCATCAGACGGCCACGTATCGTCAACCAGCACACCATCGTTGAGCTTGCCGGAAGCCGGAGACCAGCTCGCCTCGGCACTCACCGTGGTGTCAATGGCCCTGCCTTCAATCCAACCAGTCAACGGAGTATCGGGCTCCGGCTTGGGATCCGGCGTCGGCTCAGGATCAGGATCGGCACCACCATTCGGATCGGCGACCACATGCACTGTAATCTTGGCCTGCGAGCTTGAACCCTCAGCCGTGCCGGACACCTCATAATCGCCGATGGTGTCCAACTTGACGCCGGCAACACTTGCCTCATCCCACATAACCGTGCGATCGTCAAGCATGCCGTTGGGGAATCGCACCGGAACCACAGACGGCAAAGCCACCGACTTGGAATTCTGGTACACCGTCTGTTCGATCGGCTGAGCCGCACCAGCAGTCTGAGACTGCGCGTCGGAACGCACGCCAATAGTGGCCTTGGTTCCAGCGAGCGCGCCAATAACCGTTCCGGAAACCGCAAACTCGCTATCGGAAGCAAGCTGATCGTCAGTGATGGCATCCCACGCAACACTCAAGTCACGACGGGAACCGTCCGTATAGCTGGCACTCACCGTCTTCGGCAGATTCACATCGGCAGCCTTGCTGCCAGTCTGCACCATACGATTCACGCCATCCACGCTCACCGGATCAAGCGCATACGCCTCAAATTCGGTAGCACCAACAATGGCACCCTTCGGGAACAGCACACGCAACTTGTTCGTCTCCACCGTTTCGGCAAAACGAACCTCATTGCCTTCACCCTGCATCGTGGTATAAGACTGGCCGGCGGCAAGCTTCACATCCTGCCAATCGCCATTCTCATCCGCATACTGCAACTTCCACGACTTGACCATCGGCACACCGCCACCGTCAGTCCAGAAGAACAGCTTCGCCTTCTTCAACGGAACAGTGCCATCCCAGGCAAGCTGCAGCCACGGCTCGGTACCGGTATTGTCACCCCAATTATTCCAGGTCTCATTCGGAGTATTGGTATACAACACCTGACCGTCGATAACCTTCTTGGCATTGTCCTTCGCCTGATATGGATTGGTGAAGCTGGCGCTCGCAGTGGACTGTGAAGCCACATTCACCGTGCCGTCGGAAGGAATGCCGTGAACGGTGACTTCCTTGAAACCGGTCTTCTCACCGTCGAATGCGGTGAGTTTGAGCACATAGTCACCCTCACGGTTAAACGTGACCGTAGTGTTGGCAGCGGTTGCGTCGACGAACTTCGCTTCGCCGTTTTCAGGGCCAGACACCTGCTCCCATGTGGTGGTGAGCGTGTCAGACGGCAGGCCGTCGTCCTTCACCGTGCCCACCAGCTGCGCACCGGACGAGGTGCTGCTGGCAACGTAGGCGTCAACGCTTGGCGCCTGGTTCGTAGGTTCGCCTTCCGGCACAATGTCGGTTTCGTAGGCCTGAATCTCCTTCAAGCCAATGGCCTGACCTGCTTGCGGAGTGAAGGTGGCACGAATGGCTTTGGCCACGACCTTGGAGAACTGCACGCGGTTGTAGTTGGCTCCCGCGTAAGTAGGCGTACGCACCTGGTTCGGCAGGACATGCCATGCGCCGGCCTCATCCTGATATTCAAGCGTGTACACCGACGGCTCACTGTAGCCGGCAATCGTCTGGCTGGACGAGGTCTGGTAGAAGTACAAACGCACGTCGTCGATGTTCTGCACGCCATTCTTGAACGTTACGGTCAGCGAATCCTTGGCGTTCTTGGATCCCTTGGTGCCCCAGAAGGATTCCATCACGTTCTTGCCGTCCACTGCATTGGTTGCCGGGTATCCCTTGGTTTCGTAAGTGGCTTCCACATCGGCGTCCTTGGCCACGTTGGCCTGGCTCTTGGACGCTTCGTCCACGTTCTGTCCGGACTGCGCGAAGATCTGCGTAACCCTGCTGTTCGATGCGTAGGTCACTTCGTTGGCGTTCGGCATGGTGGCGGTGGTCGCGCCGGTGATCACCGCTCCGGAATCATCGGCAACCTCAACGGTTCCACTGGCCGGATCGTAGATGAGGTGGGCGAGCTTATCGGAGGTGAACACGGCGTTGCCGTCCACATACAGGGTGTATCCCTTCGGAGCGTTGTAGGTGCCGTCGTTGTTCCATACGATCGACAGATCCTGCCCGTGGTAGCTCAGGTTGTTGACGGTGAAGTGGTTCCAACCGGGAATCTCGATCGGATTGAGTTCAATCTTGTTGTCTTCACGCGGAACCATACCTGCCACGTCTTCCACAATCGTCCAGTTGGTGGTGCCAAGCTGGGTGTGGTGAATCCAGGAACGGTAGGTGATCTTTCCACCGTTCTTGCTGGCGTCGGCGTTCTTCTCCGGAATCGTGCTTCCTGCGGAATTATTATCCATATTCCAGAATTCGTTCTGGTCCGGATACTGGTTGTCGCCTCCCTGATAATGCGAGAACGCCACCCAATACAACAGTTTCTTGAACGATTCGTTCGTGATATATCCGTTGTCTGCAGCATTATAATCACGGATTCCCGCAGAATAGATTTGCAGCAGCGGAGTTGCATTGATAATGGAGAAATTGTTTGATCCTGGGAAATTCAGCGCCTTCTTGTCTGCCTGATTCGCGGTGAAGAACGGGAAAATCGGGAATTCGTCGGCATCTTCGAACAAGCGCAACGCACTATCGTAATCATCATTGCCGATCGGCATCAGACCTTCGGAATACGGATAGTAGTTGTTGAGTTCCTTGTATTTCGCGAATTGACCGTCGTTCAGCCACTTGTGCAGCAGCAGTTTGCTGTCGGAATCCCACAGGTTGTCGAGCACATCCTGCTTGATGGCGTCGGCGATCTGCTGCATTTCAGCGGCTTTTTCGGTGTCTCCGGCAGCCTTGTATGCTTGCGCGGCGGCATTGGCGTTGGCCCACATGTTGGCGGAACCGTCGGCACGGTCCATACGCAGGCCGGAACGACCGGGTTCGGAGAACGACACCGCGTCGGCATCGTTGCCGGTCATGGACCACCACGACCAGTCGATCAGCTTGTTGCCGTTGCTATTCTGGTTGTCGTTGCTGTCTGGCTCGCTTTGCGAATTGAGCAGACCTTTGACATCTTCGGAACCGTAATCACCCAACGCTTCAGCCAATGATGACGGGCCGCCGTGCACCTTGTAGGAGTCCCAACCGGCCTTGGTGATGTACTGCGTGTAGCTGTGGTTCCAATTGGCTGGATCGCCCGGATTGTCGTGGTAGTAGTAATACCCGGACTGGCCTTTCTTGGCTGTCTGCCCGGCCGACACCCAAGTGCCGTACGAGTATTCGGCGTTACGGAACCACTTGGTGTCGTTGATGAACATGCCGGATGTCAGCACGATCTGGTTGTTGTATCCGAGCACGCCTTCGATGGAGGTCGGATACTGGAACGTATTGCCCGGCATATTGGCATCCAACATGTTGAAACGGCTCAGCCACCAGCGGTAGAACACGGTTTTGTCGATATTGTGTTCCTGGGTTTCCACGTAAGGAATGTTATCGACCCACCACTGGTTGTAGGTGGTCACGGAATCCTTGTAGGAAGCGGCCGGATCGGTGAGATCGCCGTTGAATCGGGCTTCGTATTCCGCGGTGGAGTCCGGCAACTCGTTGGCGATCAGGCCAAGCTGCAGCTTGGTGGTTTGTGGCACGTTCGCTTCCAAGGTGAGGGTGGAAGCGAGTTTGCCGTCCTTTACGGTGAAACCGTTGCCGGAGAACCGTGGATAGATGGTGGTCAGATCGTTCTTCACATTGAAGCGACCGGTCAGTTCAGTGTCGCCGTCATTGCCGTCTTGTGCGAATGGCGAGGCTGCTGTCAGCGTTACGTCACCGCCGGTGGTGCTGGTGATGGTGAAATTCGCGACCATCACATTGGTGTAGGTGATGTACTTGACTTCGGTGACGGTAATGGTCTTGTCGCCGTTGGTGAATTCCGTGGTGAAGTAGCTTGGCGTCTGCTTGCGCTTGTCGGTGTTCTCGCGCAGGGTCTGCTTGGAACCGCCAATGCTTACCTCAACGGTAAAGCCGTCGTTGCCGGTCTGATCCCAGTATGCGACATCTCCTACGAAACCAAGTGCTTCCGGCGTATGCGTGTACATGAATGCGGCACGGCCACGTGAGAACAGGTATTCGTTCTTGTCTGCGCCCGCATAGTTGTAGTCGCCAGCATCGTTGGTGCCGGTACCGTTTGGTGCGGTGCCTGTGCGCGTCAGCATCTTGTCGATCCAGAAGTCGTGTGCGGTGTCGGTTCCGGCACCGTTGGCAACATCCGCATCGAACACCTGCTTGAGGTAGCTTGTCGAGGGATCGAAAGCGACGCCGGTGCCCGGAATCGGGTCGGCGGCCCCCTTGAAACTCGGATACCCCATGGCAGAGTTCGGATTGGTCAGCGCGTCATTGGCGTATGCGGTCGTCACACCGCCAGACAACAGTGTGGCCACTGCCGTCAGCACGCCCAATGACGTGACAATCCCTTTCTTCCTTGTTGATGGTGTCATCAATTCCTCCTACATGGACCATCGTTGGCCCTTGGTTGCCAAGGCTCGTTCCCTGGCATCCAACTTTCTTTCTGTAGGAATGAGAGTCGTGCGATGGACATGAGATTGGAGCGTCCACCGACATTTCAAGAATACATGACGCGAATACGGTTTCGCAAATTTTCTTTCAGTTTTCTCCAATGCTTTTCTAAGTGAACTGCCATACGATGGCTTTTATGCGAAAAGGAAAGTTTTCGCATTTTCCCGTCTTATACTAGGGGCTATGACAAAACCGGCCACCCCATAAGGGGCAGCCGGTCTCTCATTCCAGTCAGCGCGGCGCATTCGGCTCCAATCGATCACGCCGCGCTCACCCGCTTCCCGGCACCATGGCACTCATAGCGCCGGGTAGCAAGTCTTTCTTTTGTTTAGCTGCGCAACCACACGTTCATTTGGCCGAGTTCGCGGTTGGCCCATGCGTAGTAGGGCACCAGCTTGAGCGACGTCCGCTCATCTGAGGCGTCACGCTGAGCGGACATGTACAACGGGGCGTCCACGGCATCCGCAGCCTCACGAACGGCAGGCAACGTCACCGCGTCAACACCTCCAAGCAAATCACTCTCGAAAGTAACCGTGGCATCCGCAGCATCCACGCCATCAGCAAGACGGTACGTCCACAGATCGCCGGCATTATCGGCTTGCTCCGCGCAATAGACGAGCGGACCGCGCATCACCGCAACACGACCTGCATCGCAACGCACATGAGAGTTGGCACGCACCAATCGCACTGCCATATCAAGATCCAGCACCACATGCAATGCAGTTCCCGGAGCAACTGCGAAATATACGAAACCGTTTTCCGGAGCCGTCTTCACAGCAACACCATCGCATGTCAGCGCATAGGAATCAGCCGACCATGTGGGAATACGCACGCCGAAACGTACCGAATCAGCCGCCTCAGCGGGCAATTCCACCATGTACTCAATATGACCGTTCCACGGAAAATCGGAACGCTGCTCCACATGCAACCCGGAATCAAAACTTGCCTGATTCGCAATGAACTGGTGAGCGAGCACCGTGCGACCGCCGTCACGTTCGGTATACACATAACGGTCCACCGACGCGATCAAGCGCGCGACATTAGCTGGGCAGCATGCGCAGCCAAACCAATCGACACGATGCGAAAGCACATGATGCCGATCCGGATTGTCCAAACCGTCCGGCGAAGTCTCCAACGCATTCACATAGTAATACTGCTTGCCATCAAGGCTGATGCCCGCGATGGCACCATTGAACAGCTCACGCTCAAGCACGTCGGCATATTCACCATTCGGTTCCAACAGAAGCATTTGGCGGGCAAACATGCTCATCGCCACAGAAGCGCACGTTTCGCCATACATGGTGTCGTTCGGCAGATCGTAATCGTACGTGAACGACTCCCCCACATGTGTGGAACCGATCGCACCCGTTACATACATGCGTTTCGACACGATGTTGTTCCAAAAACGATGCGCCGCATCCAGCAAGCCCTGATCGCCGGTAATACGCGCCACATGTGCGATTCCAGTGCATAAATAGGCCACGCGCACAGCATGGCCGTCAGCGGTCTGCTGCTCGCGCACCGGCTGCGCGGCTTGGAAGTACGTGGGCTTGTAGAATCCCAGATCCCGGAAAATGTAGTCGTTGTCGACAGCGGCGATCTGCTTGGCGTAGAACTGCGGATCCTGACCACGCACGTCGATGAGATACCGCGCCAGATTCAGATAGCGCTCCTCACCGGTCGCATCATACAGCTTCGCCAACGCCAATTCGATTTCCGGATGCCCATCAGCACCGTGGATCTTGCCGTCCTCCGGGCCGAAATTGGCATCGATGCAATCCGCCATACGGCACGCCACGTCAAGCGCCTGCTGGTTACCGGTCACCTCATGATAGGCGACAGCAGCCTCAATATAGTGGCCCATGACATACATTTCATGGCTTTGCTGAATCAGTGTGAAACGCTCACGATGCGCCCATTCACCGGTTTTGATTTGGTACGGAGTGTCCAAATATCCGTCCGATTGTTGCGCACGCGCGATGAGGTCGACGGTTTCATCGCACAGTTCCCGCAATTGCGGATCAGGATGATACGACAGTGCGTAAGCCGCTTCCTCCAACCACTTATATATGTCGGAATCCTGGAAGACCATGCCATGAAATTCACCGGCCTCATCACCGGCTGCGATACGCAGATTCTCCACGGCATGACTTTTATTATCGGCAAGCTGATTGCCAGCCGGATCATCCGGAACTTCAGTGGCAATCTCATCATTCATCACACCCCACTGATAGGGAATGACGGATTCAACGATCTGGTCGCGACGCTGCTTCCAGAAAGGAGAAGTAATAGTTACATTCATGATATTTCCTTAAGATTAAGGACTTCGCCAGCCCTTGACGGCTCTTGGCTACTCCGCCTTCGGTCCTGCTCAGGCCGGAGCCTGGAAACAGTCCACTGGGCTGTCTCCCAAGGGCTGACATCGCCAGGTGTCAGCCCTTGACGGCTCCAGCCATAAACCCTTTGACGTAGTACTTCTGGAGGGCTAGGAAGAGGATGGCTGCGGGGATCATCAGAATCACGACGCCAGCTTCGGTGGCACCGTAATCAATGACGCCCATAGTCTGCTGACGCATGTTCACCAAAGCGAGCGGCAGCGTGGCGTTCGACGAACTCGACAGGTACAGCGGAATCATGAAATTGTTCCAAGCCTCAAGGAAAGCAAGCAGACCGACAGTGACCATCGACGGCTTGACGACCGGCACCAGAATCTTAATCAGCGACTGCAGGGAGTTGCAGCCATCGACCATGGCGGCCTCTTCCATATCCTTCGGAATCGCATCGAAAGCATTACGCATGATGAACGTGCTCATCGGCAGCTGGAACAAGGTAATAACCAAACCGACACCCAGCAAGGAATCGTTCAGACCAATATCCTTGTACCACACCATCAGCGGAATCAGCAGAGACGCATACGGTACCATCAAAATGGACAGCGTCACCATGAATCCGAGATTGCGGCCCGGATAGTCGAAACGGGAGAACGAATAGCCTGCGAGCGTGCACACCACCACGGAGAACACCACGGCGACCAACGTCACCACCACCGAGTTGAACAGGTACTTCGGCAGGCCTTCCTGGTAGCCGAACAACGTCAGATAGTTGTTCACACCCCAGCCCTTGGATTGTGCGGAACCAGGCTGCGGACTGAACGAGCAGACCACCACCCAGATCAGCGGCGAAATGAAGACCAGAGCCAGCAGACCTTCGAGAATATAGACGATTACGCGCTTCCACAATGGAGTAGTCATGTGAGTTCCCTCCCCTTGCTCACTTGGTGTTGTCGCGCATACCGCGCATCTGGATGGAATTGATCACCACGAGGGCCGCAAGCACGATCAGCGACAGTGCGGCCGCCATGCCCAGATCCTTCTTGGAATCGAATGCGAAGTTGTAGATGAGCTGCACCACGGTCATGGTGGAATTGTTCGGACCGCCCTTGGTCAGAATGAAGAACTGGTCGAACGCGAGGATGGAACCGGTGACGCAGTAGATCAGACACATCACGATGGTCGGCTTCATCAGCGGCAGGGTGATGGAACGGAAAATGCGCCACGTGCCAGCACCGTCCATGCGCGCGGCCTCATACAGGTCGCCCGGAATGGCCTGCAGGCCGATCATCATGAGCAGCATGTAGTAGCCGGAGAAACGCCAGACGATCACAATAATGGTGGCCCACAGCGCGCTCTGGCCGGTGGCGAGCACGGAGCCGCCCTCATCCATCAATCCGAAGAAGCTCAGGATCTTGGTGACGGGGCCCACCTGCGGGGAGTACAGCGCGTAGAACAGCAGCGAAGCGGAGGCGAGACCGGTTGCGGACGGCAGCAGGAAGCACGTGCGCAGCATATTGTTCCACTTGGTGCTTTCCTGCACGATCAGCGCCAGGCCAAGGCCGAGCACCAGCAGGAAAATCGTGACGATCACGGTGTATTCAAGTGTGAACAACACCGACTGTCCGAGCAGTTTATTTTCGAAAACCTTGACGAAATTCTCAGGGAAATTCCAACCACGGTTACCGCCCATCAACGACCAGCGGGAACCGGCCATGATGACGAGCAGCACGATTGGCACGAAGAACAGCATGATGATCATCAGCCAATCAGGCAGCGCATACAGCAGGCCACGACGGGTTGCCTCCGCCTTGGCCTTGGAACGATGCGTCTTCACTGGCGCAGCGTTCTTGGAAACAGTAGTCATATTCCCTCCTTGGAACACTTTTGGCGACTCTCTCTTGAATCGTTCGGGGTTTTCGACATAAATGGCCAAGCGATTGGATATGCGTTTGGAAGTGCGATTCCGTCTCGTGCGGCCGTTGAAATCCGCCATGAAGACCGACATTGTTTTTGAAGTATTGTCGATCTTCATGGCAGACCACAACTGTGGTCTGTCGATTTTTGTTTTCGATATTCAGTTATTCGATATTCAGTTGTTCTTAAGTTATGTAAATCGGGGAAAGGAGAAAAAGGAGGAGAAGTTAGTTTTCAGTGGCTCACCTCACTGACCCAGCACGTCGGTGATGGCCTGGTTGTCGGCCTTGAGATCGCCATCGCCCCAGACTGCGTTCTGGATGAGCAGCTGCCACGGGGAACCGGCTGCGTTGAAGGCCTCATTGAAAGCTGCGGACTTCGGGGTCTGGCCATTGCCGTCGATGATTACGGAGTTGATGGTCTGGACGCGAGGATCGGCATCGTCGTAGGCGGTCTTCAGGGTCTGGATGTTGGATGCGGTGTCGCCGTTGGCTGCGAAGACTTCCTTCTGGGCGTCATCGCTCATGAGCCATGCGAGGAAGTTCCAAGCCTGAGCGACGTGCTTGCAGTCCTTGGAGATGCCCATGGCATTGATGGGGTAAGCGGCTTTATCGGTAGAAAGGCAGACCACGCGCTCCACGCCTGCTTCAATGGCGGCATGCAGCATGTTGTCGGTGCCCTCAATGTTGGTGCGCACGGCCTCCATGGGGAAAAACTCGCAGGAAGGAACCTGCTTGAGCGCAGCGGCATGGAAGATAAAGTTGACGCCGGGCATCACATCGCGCAGGCTCTGGATGTTGCGCACATCGCCGATGTAGAACTTGACTTTATTGTAATAGTCAGGATAGTTGGCCTGCAGCTCATGGCGCATGTCGTCCTGCTTTTTCTCGTCACGGCTGAAAATGCGGATCTCGCCGATATCAGTCGTCAAAAAATGCTTGAGCACGGTGTGGCCAAAGCTGCCGGTGCCGCCGGTGATCAACAAGGTTTTATCTTTGAAAATGGTATCTGCCATGGTTTCCTCCTGTCAGGGGACGAACTTTTTGTGGTAGGCGCAGCAGCGTCGGGCATCTTCCAATGCCCATAAAGCCAACACTTCCCCTATATACAACCAATTCTAACATAAAAGTTACAGCTTGAAAAGGGTCTGACCTTGGAAAATGCTGTTTTTTGTGGTACAATACCCCCAGTGCAACCATTATCATTATACAATAAAGGAGAATCAGATTTTATGCGCGCTTATGAACGTTTGCTGAATTACGTTAAGGTGTATACCACCTCGAACCCCGTAAGCGATACCCACCCCACCACCGCCCGCCAGTTTGACCTGGCCCGCATGCTGGTCAAGGAGCTGCAGGACCTTGGCCTTGCGGATGCCCATGTGGATGAGCACTGCTATGTTTACGCCACGCTGCCCGCCACCCCCGGCCACGAAGCTGCCAAGGGCCTTGGATTTATTGCCCATATGGATAC
>ERZ841116.1104-NODE-1104-length-15045-cov-4.245697_pt1 | contig 15045 bp, 15 predicted proteins | sample MGYA00519875_ERZ841116 | MGnify/ENA primary metagenome ERZ841116 (study PRJEB31850, sample SAMEA3708889) | human gut metagenome | biome: human gut; feature: human-associated habitat; material: faeces | place: China | collected 2014 ... | reverse complement strand
GGTACTTACCAATGTATTGACCATTTCTTGCTGAGTATGAACCACCTGATTCACGTCCTGCAATCCATGCCTTAGCTGCTGCTTCAGAACCAGATACGTTTGAAGTGTAGCTTGATTGTGATTGTGAAGGTTGTGCTTTTTGTACTGGAGCTTGTTGAGTTTGAGTACTTTGTACTGATGAGTAAGAACCTACTGAAGTCTTAGGAGCTGAGTATGAACCTTGAGTAGTTTGAGTTTGTGCTGCAGTATTGTATGAACTTGCTTGTGAAGTAAACAATTCTGAAGCAACATTAGGGTCAACAGTATCTTTACCTAAGCGAGTGTACTTCGCCATTACCCATTGGTTTGCACCAAGGTCGTACCACTTGTTACCTGCATCATCGTAGGCAGCTCTGATAACTTTCCAAGCAGTTGCGTGTGGTAAATATTGTCCAGTCATTTGCTTATCAGGACCGTATGAATTCCAAACAGCAATGCTCTTATGTGGAAGATAGTTAATTGTAACAATCTTTTCTTGTTGGCCAACAGTAACTTCTGCGGCCTTTACAGTATTTTGAGTATTATTTACAATTGCGGCACCTGCTAAAGTAAGAGCAGCTGCTGCAGCGGTTTTAGTTAAAGTTGATTTCAAATTATTGTTAAGCATATTCAAAATTAAATTCTCTCCTTGATAAATTCGATTTGAATCATTTATTTCGTCAATTTCAATTTACAGCATATATAATACATGCCCAATATTTCAGAATAGTTCCCGGAAAATTAAGGATATATTTCATCTTGTTACATTCTTGTAATATTTGTGCTTTAAATTACAATAATGTAACGATGTAACCTTTCTGTAGCAAAAAGGGCAAAAAAAATAAGGGCTAGTAGCTCTAACTCTTATTTTTCCTTCTAATCATTCTTTTATGCTTAATTGCATTAAATTGATCTATATCCGTAAATTTAAGTTGTGGGAAACTTGTAAGAAATCTTTTTTGATTCCATGACAGTGACTCAAGTAATTTATCAAAACGTTGATTAAGCCTATTTTCATCTAGCTTTATCTGCGTATTTAATCGCTCGTCCCATCGTTTAGTACTAATATGAAACTTTTCAACACTGATAATTGTAAGAACAAAGTCTGTCCCCATTCCTAATAAAATGATTAATGCCAAGTAGCCATGAGTTCTCGTTTCTTCCCAATTAATTATCTTTTGAATAAAAGGTTGAATGATTTTTACTAAAAAGACCACTCCTACTCCCCAAAATAAAGAAATTACTGGAGCAACTCTCCCCTGTACATTCCCCCACAAATGGGAGTAATCCCATAACTTCATATGAAAAACATATTGTAAAAATATACTCGCGCAATACTCAAAAATTGTCGCCACTATTATTCCTACTACATACAATAGGAAAAGATTATCCTGAATATGATAAGTAAAGATTAAAATGGTAGTTACTGCAAATCCATAAACCGGACAATACAGGCCAAACAAAAATCCACGATAATCATAATGATGATCTTTAATTGAACAATATATCGTCTCCCACATCCAACCAATCACTGAATATGTAAAAAAGAGCACGATAATTTCAGAAAAAGTAAATGGCATTTTTAATAACCTCATGAACAAACTTTAGTATTTCTTCTATATTAAAGATATCATTATTTAACTAAATAGCATCCTAAAACAACTCTGGAAAAATTAGCTAAAAAGCGTAAAAATAAACTTATCTACATATGAAAGGTATATATAATGAAGAAATTCAATAAAATTGCTAGCAAATATGCAAACTTTCTCCGCTTTTTTATCATGATCGCTTTAGGAATTTTAGGCGCGTTACTTATTGTTCTAATGTTTGGACAACTATTTGCAATTGGACAAAGAATGATTAGAAATAGCTTCATTCACATACCAATCAAAGTTTTGGATGAGATTGTTACTTTCTTCCTCTTTTTTGAGTTTTCAGCAATGATTGTTGCAGCCCTTAAACACATGGGACATACAAGCTTAAATTTTTTGATGAGCTTAGGAATTACCGCCTTGTTAAGAAATTTAATTACTGCTCATGGGGAGCCTATGCAAATTTTAATTCATTCAATTGCAATTTTATTATTAATTATCGGAATCGTTATTTTGAATAGACACATAAAACTATAAATTCAATTCATAGGCTAATCGATTAGGATCTTTTGGATCCTCCTCTACCTGAATAATTCCTCGTTCACTAAAATTATGCTTTAAAGCCAAATGTTGCATGATTCTATTTTCACGTGACGTATCAATTCTAAAATTTCTAATTTCTTGGCTAACCATTATTGAGATTAGATCCGAAAACATCAAGTTTGCAAGATGCATTCCGCGGTATTTATTACTAATAGCTAATCGATGAAAAGTCGCATAATCAGATGTCTTATTTTTCCAAGAACCATCAATCTTTTGGTAGATTGGCTCTTCGCCAATTATACTGGCTGCATAACCAGCAACTTGATTATCTACTACTAAGACAAAAGCACATTTATTTCTGATATCATTTTGTATCGTTTCTTCATTAGGATAACTGCCCTGCCACTGACTACTTCCGCTTTGCTTTAGAAATAATTTTGCTTCATTAATAATAATCATAATTTCAGATAAATCATGATTATTAGCATAACGTGTATAAATTAAAGTCACTATTTTTCACTACTTTTATTTTTCTAATAGTATACCTAAAAAAGCAGGGAAAAAAACCCTGCTTTTCATAATGTTTATTTCTAACTTTCCTTCAAAAATTTTTCTAATTCTTCCTTAGAAAAACTATCTCCATAATCTTTTTCTAAACGTTGTAAAATTTGTTGATCGTTTCCACCAAAATCTTTTAGAGCTAGAATCAATTTCTTTATTCCTATTAATTTTTCTTTTTTCTTTCCTTGTTCGATACCTTGCTGAATCCCTTGACGAATGCCTTGCTGTATTCCTTGTTGTATTCCTTGCTGCATCCCTTGCTGCATTCCCTGATTTATTCCTTTTTCAATTCCTCGTTTTAAGCCTCTCTCTTCTGCATCTTGTTCACGTTCTAGCAGCTTAGTTTCATAATCCATAATCATATCCCTCCATTTCTCATCACTATTAATTTCTTTAATTCTATTTTGAGCAATATCAAAATATGCATCACCAGATATAGGCAAGTTTTTCATTAGCTTTACCAAATTAAGTAAAGTCTTAGTTTCATTTCCACTAGGAATTCCATTTGAATTAATTATAATTTTGGTCAGTCCATCCTGCAATACATCTGTTTGGTTATCAGAATTTATAGTTAAATACTTACTTTTAATTGGCTTCTTTTCAGCTAAATTAATGAGCAGAGAAAAATTATATAGACATTCTTTAGATTTCGATATGTACTTCCTTTCTTCAAAGTATATCTTTGATCTGCCTTCGCAGCATAGTAACGCATTCTGCGTGCTATATCATCAGTGTTTGTTGTCTGTACTTCAATGTTATAGAGATTATGATTATAATCTTCAACTAAGATATCTAAACGAACGTCTTTCTGATCATAATGTTCAGGATCATTTATTTCTTCTTGCTTATGTGGAAAATAGATGTCTTCAATAGCTAACTCTGGCAAGATTCCTTGCAAAACATGCTTGCAAAATTCTTTATTTGACATTACTTCGCCAAATACCTTGTCTTCTGTAAAACCGAACCATGGTTTTTTGTGCATATTTTTCATTCGGCACCTCTTTCATACTTTTGTTCTATTAGTTATTACGCGAAAAAATGCCGAATTTTTTCATTATATTAAAAATGTGTAAAAAAAGCCTTTCAAAGCAAGTTCTACGGAACTCTTTGAAAGGCTTCTTTAGTTAATACCCTGAGTGCTGAATGCCAGAATCGAACTGGCGACCTCTTCTTTACGAGGGAAGCGCTCTACCAACTGAGCTAATTCAGCAACTAACATTAGAATTATAACAAAGATTTTCTCTCTCTGTAAAGTATCAACAAATTTTTACAAATAAAAAATCGAAGTAGTATCTACTCCGACTTCTAATTAAAAATTAGCTGCATCTGGATCAGTAGCTAAGCCACTAACTCCATGTAAACTATCTAATTTATTCATCTGTTCAGAACTCAAGTTAAAGTCAAACACTTCAGCGTTTGCTCGAATGTACTTGTCATGAACTGACTTAGGTAGTGGTAAAAATCCATGTTCTAAAGACCAGCGAATTAAAACTTGTGCTGGAGATTTTCCTACTTCACTAGCTATTTCATTGACAGTTTCATTACCTAATAATCCACCAGTACCTAAAGGACTATATGCTTCACTAAGTAATTTTAATTCATTATTAACTTTAACTACATCTGGTTGTAAATCACTTGGATTAAGCATAATTTGGTTAACCACAGGTTTTATTTCTGCAGTTTTCAGAAGTTCATCTAAATGACGTTTTCTAAAATTAGAAACTCCAATTGCCCTAATCTTTCCAGCTTGTACTGCTTCTTCCATTGCTCGCCAGCTTTCAGCATTTGCTTCAGCCCAATGGTCACGCATATCAACAGGATTAGGCCAGTGAATTAAGTACAAGTCTAAATAATCAACCTTTAAATTTTGCAAACTCCTATCAATTGCTGCCTTAGCCGATTTATAACCATGGTCTGCATTCCAAAGCTTAGTTGTAATAAACAAATCATGACGATTTATGCCACTATTTTTTATCGCTTGACCAACACTTTTTTCATTACCATAAGCTGCTGCTGTATCAATATGCCGATAGCCTGCATTAAGTGCTACTTCAACTGCATGTTTTGCAATATCTCCATCAGGTGTTTGCCAAGTTCCAAAACCAATAATTGGAATCTTTACACCATTATTTAATGTATATGTATCTTCAAGTGAATTAAAATTCATACATCTACCTCATTTCTATATCTAACCGTATTATAAAAGCAAGTTATGAAACTTTTATAACAGAGATGCGCCTATCTACTTAAATAAATCGTTAAAGGCTTCTGACATAGTTGGATGAGTATAAATCTGATCTCTTAAAACCGTATAAGAAAGATGTGCCTTCATTGCCAAAGAAATCATATTAATTAACTCATAAGATTCAATTCCATATAAAGTTGCACCTAGAATTTCTTCAGTCTCAGGATCAACTAAAGCCTTAAACAAACCTCTACTATCTTTAGCGACTTTTGCTTTTGGAATGGCTGCAACTGGCAGCTTAAATAATTTATATTCCTTATTTTGATTGTGTGCTTGCTTTTCATTTAAGCCAACTTGAGACAAAGCAGGTGAAATAAAGACACTATAAGGAACCACTTTACGATCACTGATCATCCGTGCACCTGTACCAAATAATTGATCTTTAATAATTCTAAAATCATCTAAAGAAATATATGTAAATTGAAGACCACCCTTAACATCTCCAATCGCCCATACTTTATCAACTGTTGTTCTTAAAAAATCATCTACTTTAACTGCACCGCGGTCTGTTATTTCAATTGAAGTATTTTCTAAACCAAGATTTTCAATATTCGGCTTTCTTCCCGTTGCAGCTAAGATCCGATTTGCGCTAATTTCTTTTTCTTGACCGTTTATTTGATAACGAACTTTTGCTTCATTTTCTTCATCAATAATTTCTTTGATATCAGCTCCAAGTTCAAAATGAACCCCTGCATCTTCTAAGTCCTTTTTGACTAATTGACTAATATCGGCATCTTCTCTACTTAAAAATTCTCTGCTATGATCAAGCACTGTTACTTTACTGCCGTATTTTGCAAACATACTTGCAAATTCTAACCCAATATAACCAGCACCAATAATTGTTAGATTTTCTGGCATTTTCTTTTCATCCATTGCTTGCGTAGAATCAAGAATATACTTACTTTCTTTTAAACCTGGAATTGGTAACATTACCGGAACAGCTCCGGTATTAATAAAAATACGCTCTCCCTTAAACTGCTCCTTTTCACCATTAGTTAAAACTACTTCAATTTCATGATCCGCAATAAAGTGAGCTTCACCATCCAAAACTGTCACTGTCTTTTCATCTGCTAACATATGATAGTTTTTATTCCGCAATTGTGCAGTCATTTCATTTTTTCCACTCACTGCATCCACATATGAGACACCATTTGAAGCTTCAATAATTAATCTTTTTGACGGTAAGCAGGCGATATTAATACAAGTACCACCGTACATTTTATTAGATTTTTCAATTACTAATACTTCTTCACCTTTTTGAGCTAAAAACTTAGCTAAAGTTTTCCCACCTTTACCAAAACCAATGATAATATTTTTAATTGTTTTCATAATTTTATCCTCTTACTTTTTATAAGCTTGCTTCTTTAACTATTATTTTAAACATATAATATAAAATTGCACTATTTTTGCTTATAATTTTTTGTGATTATCTAATATCAAAGAAAAAATAAAGAATCATAGTGGCAACACACAAATTTTTTAATTAGAATTTTCAAAATAAGTTATTGTGCTAAAATTAACTTGATTCGGTTATTATTTAATAAAAAAGGAGTAACTAGTTAATGCGAGTATTAGTTATTGGTGGGGCCGGTTATATTGGTTCTCACGCTGTTAGAAAATTAATTGAAAAAGGTAACGATGTCGTTGTCCTTGATTCTCTCTATACTGGCCACAGAAAGGCTGTTGACAAGAAAGCCAAGTTTATATTGAAGACACTAATTTAGTAAGCAAAATCTTACGTGATGAAAACATTGATGCTGTAATGCACTTTGCCGCTTACTCATTAGTTCCTGAATCAGTTAAGAAACCACTTAAGTACTACGACAATAACGTTTCAGGTATGATTTCTCTTCTGCAAGCAATGGATGACGCTAAAGTTAAATACTTAGTATTCTCATCTTCTGCTGCAACTTACGGTATTCCAAAGACTTTACCAATTACTGAAGATACACCGCTTGATCCAATCAACCCATATGGCGAAACCAAGATGATGATGGAAAAGATTATGCACTGGGCTGACAAAGCTGACGGCATTAAGTCAATCGCTCTTCGCTACTTTAATGTGGCTGGTGCTTCAAGCGACGGTTCAATTGGTGAAGACCATGGTCCTGAAACTCACTTAATTCCAAACATCTTAAAGAGTGCTATTTCTGGCGATGGCAACTTTACTATCTTTGGTGACGACTATGACACTAAAGACGGTACTAATGTCCGTGACTACGTTCAAGTTGAAGACTTAATTGACGCTCATATCTTGGCACTTAAGCACGTGATGGAAACTAACAAGTCTGACGTCTTCAACCTAGGTACTGCTCAAGGCTACTCAAACTTAGAAATCCTTGAAGCTGCTAAAAAAGTTACTGGCATTGACATTCCTTACACTATTGGACCAAGAAGAGGCGGAGATCCTGATTCTTTAGTTGCTGACTCAAGCAAGGCTCGTAAAGTCTTAGGCTGGAAACCAAAGCATGAAAATGTTGATGATGTAATTGCAACTGCTTGGAATTGGCACAAGAGCCATCCAAAGGGCTACGAAGATAAGTAAAGGTAATATTTTATAACATATATTTTAATTTTACATACACAAAAAGCTGTCTATCAACAAACTAATGATAGACAGCTTTTATTTGATAATTTACTTTTCATTCAAGCCTTGGTAGTAATTATATACTTCTTGACCAGCAATACTTCCCTCACCAACTGCAGTTGCAATTTGGCGAAGTTCCTTAGCACGTACATCACCCAAAGCAAAAATACCCTTAACTTTAGTACGCATATTGTTATCTGTCAAAATCCAGCCTTGTTCATCTGTAATACCAAGATCTTTAAAAACAGCAGTTTGTGGTTGAATACCAACATAAATAAACACACCAGCTACCTTAACTTCTTTTTCTTCACCAGTTTCTTTATCTTTGTATTTAACTGCAGTTACTTTATTGCCATCGCCAACAATTTCTTCAGTTTGAGCATTCCAGATAAACTTCATTTTCTTGTTTTCAAAAGCCTTCTGTTGCAATTCGGCCTTGGCACGAAGTTGATCACGACGATGAATAACAGTTACAGACTTAGCAGATTGAGCCAAATATAGCCCTTCTTGAATAGCTGAGTCACCGCCACCAATTACTGCAACATCTTCGTCTCTAAAGAAAGCAGCATCACAAACGGCACAATAAGATACACCTTTTCCAGCATATTCTTCTTCTCCTGCAACGCCAAGATGCTTATGAACAGCTCCGGTTGCAATAACTACTGCATCTGCTTCATATTCACCTGAATCAGTCTTAATAATCTTTTTATTACCATCCTGCTCAATACTTTGTACATCGCCATAAGCAAATTCAGCCCCAGCGTTCATGGCAGTTTGATACATCTTTTCACCCAATTCAGGTCCTTGAATATCAACAAAACCAGGATAATTATCAATCCCAGCCGTATTATTCATCTGACCGCCATAAATCCCGCGATCAAGAATAACAACTTTTAAGTTAGCCCGAGCAGCATATAATGCAGCAGTTAATCCACCAGGACCTGCTCCAATCACAATTACATCATAATTTTTTCTCTCAGACATATTTTCGCCTCTATTCTTACTTTTTGTAAGTATATATTACTATGAGAAAATAAAAATTGCAATCCTTTTGCTTAAAGTTGAATTTCTGGCTTTGGAGTTCTTCCCATCATTTGTTTAATTTCATCTTCAACATTGGCATTTTCATATAAAACACGGTAAATTGCTTCACTAATTGGCATATCAATATTCTTTTCTTGAGCCAATTCGTGAACAGCTTTAACAGTAGTAGCTCCTTCAACAACTTGTCCCATATTTTCTAAGACATAATCTAAGCTCTTGCCTTCACCAATTTGCTTACCTGCACGCCAGTTACGAGAGTTAACTGAGGTACAAGTAACGATCAAATCACCGATACCAGACAAGCCTGAGAATGTCATTGGTTTTGCACCAAAATAATTTACTCCTAAGCGTGTGATTTCTGCTAAACCACGAGTCATTAAAGCTGCCTTAGCATCATCGCCATATCCTTGCCCAACCAAGATACCAGCCGCAATTGCAATAACATTCTTAACTGCTCCGCCTACTTCAACACCTACTAAATCGTCATTAGTGTAAAAACGAACATAGTTATTTGAAAATACTTCTTGGATTCTCTTTGCATTTTCTTCGCTAGTTGATGCACAAGCAATTGCAGTCAAATCTTTTTGAGCAACATTTTCAGCATGACTAGGACCTGAAATAGCTACAATTTTTTCACTATTATTAGGATAAATTTCTTCAGTTAAAATATCTGAAATTAATTTTTTGCTTCCTGGTTCAATTCCTTTAGTTGCAGTCACTAATAAAGGAGTTGCCCCACTTTTATCTAATACTTTACGTACATTTTTAGCAACAATTCGAACTGCTTTAGTTGGTAAAACAAATAAAACAATCTCTGCACCTTCTAATGCTTTTTCTAGATCTCCAGTAGCTGGTACATTAGGATTAAGTTTCCAATTTTTCATATAATGAGTGTTCGTATGGTGCTCGTTGATTTCCTGATTAACACTATCAATATTTCCATATAACACTACATCATTTCCATTATCAGCTAACATTGAACCAAGAACTGAACCCCATGATCCATTACCTAAAACTGCAATTTTTGCCATTTTCTTACTCAAACTTTCTATAAAAAATATTTCTTTCAATCTCTATTATACGGGTATTTTAATCCGCTACCAGCTAAATACCACTTCGGCTTTATAACCTTTCGACGATAAATCCAAAGAATAATCGCCCCAAAGAACAAAATCAAGCTTAATGCCTGTGAAACTCGAATCGTATTAGCGATATATAAACTATCCGTTCTCATTCCTTCAACAAAGAATCGGACAGCAGAATACCAAATTACATAACTTAAAAAGATTTCCCCCCGCTTAAACAAATGTTTTTTATGCCTTAAACTCAAAATTAAAATTAAACCAATCAAATTTAAAGCCGATTCATATAAATAAGTTGGTTGATAATATGAACCATTAATATACATTTGTTGAATAATGAAGTGCGGTAAATGTAAACTTTCTAAAAATGATAAGGTCGTTTTAGCGCCATGTGCTTCCTGATTCATAAAATTGCCCCACCGTGCAATTACTTGAGCAGCCATCACACCAGGAGCAATAATATCAAGCATCAAAAACGGAGGAAGCATTCTTTGATGACAAAAAATTAATAACACTATTAAGCCAGCTATCAAACCGCCATAAATAGCAATTCCACCATTCCAAATAGCAATTATTTGATCAGGATGTTGCGAAAAATATCCCCATTCAAAAACTACATAATAGATTCGAGCACCAATAAAACCAATTGGAACTGCCCAAAGAAGGAAATCAATGAAGTCATCAGGCATAATTTGTCTTTTTTTTCCTTCATTAATTGCCATTAAAGTGGCAACCAAAACACCAGTAGCCATTAAAATGCCATACCACTTAACCTGAATTGGTCCCAAATCAAAAGCTACCGGATTTAAAGCTAAACTCATTTCTTGCTTTCACCTTCGTCTTTTTTAGAATTATCTGAGATTAATTCAGTAAGATTTTGTTCAAATTTTTGGCTTGCGTCATATCCCATCTTCTTAGCTCTAAAGTTCATCGCAGCAACTTCAATAATAATTGCTAAGTTTCGTCCAACTTTAACAGGAACCGTTACTTGAGGAACGTCTACTTCAAAAATCTCACGTGTCTTTTCATTGAATCCCAAACGATCATAGTTAGCTTTAGGATCCCAATTTTGCAAGCAAATTATTAATTGTATTTCAGTACTATCCTTAACCGCGCCAGCACCAAAAAGATTCATCACATCAATAATTCCAATTCCTCGAATTTCCATTAAGTGCTTCAAAATTTTGGGAGCTTCCCCAACTACAGTCTTATCATCTTTTTGGTAAACATCAACTCGATCATCCGCAATTAAACGGTGTCCTCTTTTAACTAAGTCTAAGGCAGTTTCTGACTTACCAACACCAGAATTTCCAATAATTAAGACACCCATTCCGTAGATTTCTACTAAAACACCGTGAATACTCTTTCTTGACGCTAATTTTTCATCTAAAAACTGAGTAATCACACTTGATAAATGCGTTGTAGCCATATTGCTAGAAAAAACAGGGATATTCTCTTTCTCAGCAGCCTCAAGCATTTCGGAAGGAATTGGTAAACCACGAGACACAATAAAACAAGGGGTCTCAGGAGTAGCCATCTTATTAAAAACCCGCTCGCGTAAATCATGGTCTAAACGTGCACTATAAGAAATTTCGGTTCTTCCTAAAAGTTGAATTCGATTTTTAGGATAAAAGTCAAAATATCCTGTTAATTCTAACCCTGGTCGCGAAATATCTGAAGTATCAATTAACTTTTGACTTAAATATTCTTTTCCTTCAATAATCTTAAGTGAAGGTACATCTTTTACTAATTCGCTAACTTTAACTGCTTCAACCATTTTTGTTATCCTCTTTATCTTCTACATCTTTGACTGAAACATTTCGTGCTTTCTTTCGCTTTTGATTATTGCTAGTTGGCTGCACTGGATTATGAATACCAGAATCAGTTGAATCTTTCTTATTACCTGAAAACTTAGCTATCAACCAAATTATCAAGGCAACAATTAATGCGGCCGGTAAAAGTCCAATAAAGAACTTAAACACGGAAAATAAGATACTTAAAATAACTAATGCAGCTAATACTAATATTAAAATAGTTACAAATCCCATAAGCTTTTTTCCTTAACATTTAGTTTGGATTTTTTTGACTTAAAAGCCACTGTAAATAAGCATAAATAAAATTATCTAATTTTCCATCCATTACGCCATTCACGTCACTTGTTTCAAAATTAGTTCGATGATCTTTCACCATATTATAGGGATGGAAGACATATGAACGAATTTGAGAGCCAAAACCGATTTCTTTTTGATTGCCTTTGAGTTCTTCTGTTTGCTTCTTTTTCTTTTCCTCTTCCAGCTGGAACAATTTAGCACGCAGCATATTCATTGCAGTTTCTCGATTTTGCAATTGAGAACGTTGAGCTTGTGATGATGTAACAATTCCAGTAGGCAAGTGGGTAATTCTAACAGCACTTGAAGTCTTGTTAATATGCTGACCACCTGCACCACTTGAACGATAAACATCAATTCTTAAATCATCTGGATTAATATCAACCTCAATGCTCTGATCAATCTCGGGTATAACCTCAACCGAAGCAAAAGAGGTATGGCGTCTTTTAGCGGAATCAAAAGGAGAAATTCTGACTAGCCGGTGGACGCCATTTTCCGACTTAAGTAAGCCAAAAGCATTCTTACCTTGAATTCTGACACTTACACTTTTAACTCCCGCTTCCTCACCAGGCTCATAATCTTCAATTTCAAATTTTAAATCATGATTAGCTGCATAGCGTTGATACATTCTTAAAAGCATATCAGCCCAATCCATGGCCTCTGTGCCACCTGCACCAGGATGGATTTCCATCAGAGCATTATGTTGGTCATATTTATCTGATAACAATAATGATAATTCATAATCATGAAAACTTTGTGATAATGAAAACATCTCTTTAGCTAATTCTTCACTTAACTCAGGATCTGGATCAGTTTTAAGCAATTCTAAGGCTGTTTGAGCATCTTCAAACTTTTCTTCAAGTTGTTTGAAATTTTCGCTCTTTTCTTTCATCCGATTAGTTTCATTAATTAAACTTTGTGCTTGTTCTTGATCATCCCAAAAACCGGGTTCCGCCATTTTCTGCTCATTGATTGCAATCCCCTCGTTTAATGAATCAAAGTCAAAGAGACCTCCTAAAATGTTCTAACTTAGGATTTAATTCATTTAGTTTTGCTTGAATTTCACTAATCTCCATTTTTATATTCCTCACATCATCTAAATCACTTTTACTTTAATAATAGCAAAAAAGAGAGACATTATCTGCCTCCCTTTGTTTTATCGACTAATGTTTTGTCGTATTTGAGCCTTCATGAATAGACGGGTGGCATCAAATTCGATATCACTGATCATTTCTTCAAACATTCTATAGCCTGCTTCTTGATATTCAACTAATGGATTAAGTTGTCCATATCCTCTCAAACTAATAGATTGACGTAGTTGATCCATCGCATCAATATGATCAGTCCAGCGTTCATCTACGACACGCAAGATAACAACTTTTTCAAATTCTAGCATTTGCTCAGGATCAGCCAGTTGTTTTTCCTTTTCGGCGTAATTATCTTCGGCAATCTTGTAAAGACGCTTTTTAAGTTCTTCAGCACTTAAGTGCTTAATATTAAGTTTCTTAGTAGTTTCTTCATCAGTAATAGCAGATGAAATAAAGTCCCTTAATTGATCGTTGCGCCAGTCCTTTTTATCGCCTTGCGTATACATATCAACTTGATGATCGATAGTTCGTTTAATCATCGGCATCAGCACAGGTTTTAATGATTTTTCTTCAGAAATAACCTGCATTCTTTCCCCATAGATAATTTCACGTTGAGTACGCATAACATCATCATACTGCAAGGTCTGCTTACGAGTATCGTAGTTGTTACCTTCAACACGTTTTTGAGCTGATTCAACCTGCTTAGTGATCATCCGTGATTCAATTACTTTATCATCATCATTATCAGATATTCGATCAAGGAATAATTTTACTCGGTCCCCACCAAAACGCTTCATCAAATCGTCTTCTAGAGAAAGATAAAATCTTGTTACACCAGGATCTCCTTGACGACCAGATCTACCACGTAGCTGATTATCAATACGACGAGATTCATGACGTTCAGTACCAATAACTACCAAGCCACCTAACTCTTTTACACCAGGCCCTAACTTGATATCTGTACCACGACCGGCCATGTTAGTAGCAATAGTTACTGCTCCTCTTTGACCAGCATTCATAATAATTTCTGCTTCTTTAGCATGGTTCTTGGCATTCAAAACAGCATGCGGAATACCAGCTTGATCAAGCATCTTACTTAAACGCTCAGAACTTTCAATTGCCACAGTACCAACCAAGACAGGCTGTCCTTTAGCATGACGTTCCTTAATTTCTTTTACTACAGCTTCAAATTTAGAATCTAAAGTTGGATATAGGATGTCAGGCAAATCTTTACGAGCAATTGGTCGGTTAGTTGGAATAGTAATTACTTCCATGTTGTAAATTTCACGGAATTCTTCTTCCTCTGTTTTAGCCGTACCAGTCATACCAGCAAGTTTTTTGTACATTCTAAAGAAGTTCTGGTAAGTAATGGTTGCTTGCGTTTTTGATTCTTCTTGAATCTTAACTCCTTCTTTAGCTTCGATTGCTTGGTGAAGTCCATCAGAATAGCGACGTCCTTCCATTACACGTCCAGTAAAGGAGTCAACAATCATAACTTCGCCATTTTGAACCACATAGTCAATGTCTTTTAACATAATGTAGTTAGCTCTTAACGCTTGGTCAATGTGGTGAACTAAAACCTGATTATCAATATCATATAAGTTCTTTAAGCCGAAATGTTCACAAGCTTTTTTAATTCCTTGGTTGGTCAAATTAATAGTTTTAGTTGGCCAATCAATCTTGTAATCACCGTGATCTTCATCGTCATCCGCATCATCATCACTTTTATCTTCAGTTAAAGTCTTAACAAAGCGGTCTGCACGAATATATTCACTATTAGCCTGCTCTGCTTGTCCAGAAATAATTAAAGGTGTTCTAGCTTCATCGATTAAAATTGAGTCAACCTCATCGATAATTGCATAGTTAAGTGGACGTTGCACCATTTGATCCTTGTAGACAACCATGTTATCTCTTAAATAATCAAATCCTAACTCAGAGTTAGTGGAGTAGGTAACGTCGCAGTTATAAGCGTCTCGCTTTTCATCTGCAGACATAGAATTAAGGTTCAAACCCACAGTCAAGCCAAGCCACTTATATAGTTGACCCATTTCACTTTCGTCACGGCTTGATAAGTACTCGTTAACTGTTACAACATGAACGCCTTTTCCTGTTAAAGCATTTAAATAAACAGGTAGAGTAGCTGTTAAGGTCTTACCTTCACCAGTCATCATTTCTGC
>ERZ841116.1096-NODE-1096-length-15129-cov-2.599443_pt1 | contig 15129 bp, 17 predicted proteins | sample MGYA00519875_ERZ841116 | MGnify/ENA primary metagenome ERZ841116 (study PRJEB31850, sample SAMEA3708889) | human gut metagenome | biome: human gut; feature: human-associated habitat; material: faeces | place: China | collected 2014 ... | reverse complement strand
ATTAGTTGTAAATACTGTGTCTGTATAAAAACAAGGAACAATGTCATAAACCCACTCATAAGTTAATAGATTTAAGGTCGCTGCTTCTCCACGACTATGTAATTCTGCAGATTTATAATGTTCAACTTCTGACAATGCTGATTTTAATTTGTTGACAACTTTTCTCGAATTTAGAATATCATTGTCAGATAGATTTTTCAATCTACTACCCGCATTAGGGGTATTTATATAGTATGTAGAACCGTATAAAGTATATGTAGCTCCATTTGCTGTTAAACAAAACATCAAATCAATATCATCTAACTCTCTAATTTTTGTTTTTCGAGCAAAAGAACCAAATTTTATATGTTTATCCTCATATTTGAAAGGAAAGTTTAAATTTTCTTTTGAATCTAACTTATTTAATTGTCCCCATAGCCAATCTCTGCTAGAAATAGCTTTGCTCGTTCTGTCTGGATCTAAATTAACTACATTTTTATTAAACTCCTCAAAAGCACTATTTACTGTTGCTGCCATAATAATTAGATTTATTAATTATTTCAGTTAATTTACAATCAAAAACTATTCCAAAACAGATTGTGTGACAAAATGGCAGAATAATATGATGATCTGTATACTGAAAACTTCTTTTTTGTCAAGACTGACAAATTTATTATCATAAAGAGGATGATTTGTTTCTACTCTTTCAAAAGCCATAAGTAGAAGTCGGCTTTCAATTCTTCGGATGCGTAAATACAAATCTATTCAGCTATTCCTACGGGGAGTAATAACCGTTATCTTCTGTCAGCCTTACAAGTGATTTGCGATACTTGAGCTGCTCCATCAGGTAACAATCTATTTTAGCTCTTAACTGTTTATATTTTATCATCTTCTTATTCCCTTTCGTTTCTTCTTTTTACGTTTCTGTGCTTGTAATTCCTCTGTCAATGTAGCATCATAGCCATTGTCATCTTTCAATGAGAAGATAGATAATAGAGAATCACCGCCACTGTTATTTTGCTGATCGTTAGAGTGGCTATTTTTTGTCGTGCGATCAAGATTGCAAGAAATATTGTTTTCTTTTTCACCAGATTGGAATATCTCTTTCTTCTTTTCGCCAGTAAAGTTTTGATTCTGTATTTCAAGTTGTTCAGAGACAGAACCATTCTTCATCGTATTGTGGTAATCAAACGATTCGGACTGTTGGCGGTTGTAGCTAAAGAGTTTATCAAAACCTTGTTCCACTTGTTGGAACAGATTTACACGGTTAAAGCCACCTTTGATTACTCCGTTCTTCGTGTTTTTGTGATTGGTAAGTGGTGAAAGTTTCTTTTTATTAGCTTGGTCTTTCCGGCTCACTATTAAATGACAGTGCATATTCTGTTTATTATCAGAACGACTACGGTCAAAATGAATCTTGCCATAGAACTTTATATCCGATGCTGATAGTCCTTTGTTGAAGTTCTTGGCATATTCAGGGATAAATACCTCACGAATGTAGCGTTTCATCGCTTCGGCTTGTTCCTGTTTGGTGTTACCCATTGCCCGAAGTTCACTTTCCGATGGGCTGACATGGATAGCGTAAAATTTAGCATCTGTTTTCAGCAGTTGCCCGATATTACTGTCTATATCCTTTATCAAAACCGATTTATAGATATTATCCTTCGTCAGATTAAAAAATCCATCGGTATAGATTCCCTTTTCCATACGCTCCAAATCTTCATGTTCCATGTAACTTGCCAGTTGTCGGCTACTCCCTGCATTGTTGTATGTCCCTTTTGAGGGTGGAGCAAAATCTATGTGCATAAGCCTATGTATTTATCAGGTTTGTAATCTCTACTTTTAGGTTTTCTTTCCGTTTGCTATCCATCACACCACAAGCAGAAAGTTCTGAATAGAGTTGTATCAGGTGAAGTAATTTTTTATAATCTCGTTGATGTATCTGGTAAAGTGCATTAATCTGTTTGGACTGATTGTTTATCACGTCGGCATGATTACCAAACTGCTCACTTAACTTTTTGAGTACGGCTGTTTGTCTCTCCTGATTGGATTCCAGTTGGGAGAGAATAAGAGTTTCCAAAGTTTTGCCGATAGTATCGAAGCGCAAAGCAATAGAATTAGTTACCCGTATCATGGGATTCAGTTGTTCTTCCTCGTAGTGACGAATGAAGCGGATAATATCATCCTGTCTCTTATTTATTTTCGCCAGTTCCGATTTTACGGATTCAGGTGCTTCGGATGGGTTGATATGTGCCTTGTCTATATACCCGAACGCCAACTTTACAACTTCACTCTTTTTCAGTGAATAGCGTTTGCATATCTTCTCTACCAAAGCTGCCGTTTCCTTGTCTATGGAAATGGTAGTGAATATCGTTTTTCGACTGCTGTTTGGCATGGTAATTACTTTTTTATAGAAATATGAATAGATAAATACCTGATAATAAGCATTGCAAAGAAAATGCTTATTACAGGTGTCATTACAGCGTGTTCTTGTAACACGCTAAAGCCGAAGGCTTTGCCCCGCAGGGCAAGAGGGAAGAACAGGACTTGTCCAGTTCCCTCTTGCTCGATTTAGTGAAACCGGCTGAACCGATAGGTGAAGCGGTTTCTGCTAAATCGGGGTGGTGACACAAAGGGATAGCTTAAACACAAGCTTCTTTCCTCTGCTGCATTTTGCTGTCAGAGTTTGTTTTCTAATTGATTGGCTTTTTCAAACTGTTTATAAGTTTGATAATCGGCTCGTTCACGTACAAAAGCTCTAATATCGCTAGCCCGATAGTAGGTTTTATGCCCAATAGTAAAGTAGGGGAGCTTACCTTTTAGTCGATAGCGTTGTAAAGTTCTGAAAGACACTTTTAACAGAAATGCTAAATCCTGATTATCAAGTAATCGTTCATTTTCATCTAATACCTGATCGGTATTGATAAAGGATTTTAAGTCTTGTCCTATCTCAGTGAGTTTCTTAGATAGCTTCTCCATCCATTTATCGAAGTTTTCGTTGTCTATATACATTTTGCTTCATTTTTTAGTTTAACATTATTGTTCTCAATCGATTGATGAAGCAAAATTCAGTAAAACAATGTAGCAGAAAAAGAGGAGTAGTTACCTACTCCCCGAAAAGAGATTTGCAAATCTCTGGAAATAAACAGTTTGCACAAATATCTTTTTTGATCTTTATCGGTTCTTACGTTTTCGATCCTCTTTGATGATAGCATTTCGTAAGGCATCCAATGTTTTGGTAAGGTTGTACGGCTTGCGGGTAAATACTTCACCTACCTTATCGTAAATACTTCCGAATTTTAGATTGAAAAGCTGCTCAAAACCACGAGCTAAACGAACTTCTGGGACAGGTTTTCCATCTTCGCCAACGATTTGCCCCTGTAGAAACAGAGCTAACACGATTTCTGCGATGCCAATAATCCCCAAGTCTTTTGACTTAGGGATTACATATAGGTCGGACTTGAACGCTGTAGGAATAGATAACTTAAATTGTTCTGGATGGTTAATTTTTAAGTTGATTAATTGTAGCTCGGCATCAATTGTCGATAACGCTTTGTGGACATAGAGAATTTTAAGCGCATTTTTCCCCCTGCCCACATTGATATAACTCTTTTAGGGGTACTATCTCAATACGGGTGAGATTTAGCATCCGAAAGATATAGGAATAATCTTCTGAATTGCTAATAGCGACTATGTGCTTGACAAATTCTCCATAGGCATCTTGCATTTCTGTGTTAGTAACTTCTTGTGAAGTTTTAGACAATAGCTCAAAAAACTTCATTTTCAATAACTCATTCATAAGCATAATTTTTAGATAGTGAATAATATTAATTCGTATAATCGTAAATTCAATATGCTTATTTAGGGGGCTATATTTTTATATATTCGGTATTAATAGTATCGATTTTAGAAGAAACTATATTTTTGTGCTGTATCTATTATATAATATGTAAATCAGTCCGCCAGAAAGAAATATAGTTGGTAGAATAAACCAATAGTTATTACTTATTAGAAACTTGGCTATCCAAAAAGAAGGGAGAAATGAAAATACATATTGGGTACTATCTGTAATAACAAAAGGTATTATTAATCCCACCATAACTAAAGCAGATACTTTTGCAAGTGCCATACCTTCCACTTTATTTCCCGCGTATGCCAAAATAATCATAGCAGCCACAACGCTTAGTATTGTAGCCAATATTGATATTATAAATGTAGTCCATAATGACATATCTGATACAGAACAAAAAGAAAGCAGTACGAAAGAAACAATGGCTGCAAATAAAACAGGAATAAGCAATCTTGATATAAGATAACCCTTCTTCCCAAGTGGAGTGATTGTGATATACCTGTTGATTTTCATGTCTGTTTCGTCTAATACCACTAAGACCGAAGCGAAGCAAATCATGTAAGGACACATAATTGCAAGGAATAAATCCAATATCGGATAATATAGACTGAAATCCTTTAGCATCGGATAATGCTGTACAATTAAGGGGAAAACAAACCTATATATTGCCGCTAATATTAGCGGAATACATATTATTGCAGATAACATACCATCTGAGAATATGTTTCTGATAAACATTTTGAAAGAAATAATATTCTGATTCATAATTATATCGTCATCATTTTTTTTACTGACAGACAAGAAAAAATATACATCACAATGCACCAAATGCTTATTACCATTAGAGACATGACGCTGATATTTCCAGACATAAGTTCTATAAGACTTATACTTGGATGTAATAGCATAGCTCCCGATTTATAGCCCATTGTATAAACAGATATGGGAGCTACAGATATTATTAAAGTGGGAACCATAATCAGCATAAAATTATTCATGGTTGAAATAAAAGCAGAAAGTGATATTCCAACCAGTGTGAATAATGCTGAACCTAACATAATTCCAACAGCAAGATGTATGTAAGAATGTTCCATGCCTGAGAACAATGCAATCAGAACTCCACTTAGCAAAGAAATTAGTCCAATGGAAATTACCTTTGACAAAATGTATGCGTGTATTGATATGGGCGAAACAGCTAATGCCTGCATTACTTTTTCGCTTTTCTCGAATAATATTATTGCTCCCATAAACATTAATCCGATCAGTACGGGATCTGAAAATATAAGGGTAGTTGTACATAGTTCTTTCCACGGCATAGGAAGAATGCGCAATACTGTAATATACATTAGTGTAAATAACGTATATAGGGCATAAAAACCATATTTGTATTGTTGCCGAATATCACCTAGTATTAAACCTTTAAGCTTCATAGTAATTTCCTCCCTGTTATTTCTGAGAATATATTGTCTAATGTTGGCTCATTGCTATGTATTGATAATAAGGCATTAGCTTGAATCAGAGATTGTAGCTTTTTATCTGTACTTATTTTGTCAAGTGCGATTGTAGTATTTAATTCTTTTTGATTCTCCAAATATGAATATGTTACTTCATTATAACGCCTTGACATGATAAGATTATGAGGAGTGTCCATAGCTTTAATGTTGCCATCAACAATAAATGCTACACGATCACAAAGTTCGGTTGCATCGTGCATATTGTGAGTAGTCAGAATGATTGTTACTCCTTTATTTTTAAGATCAAGAATAATGTTTTTCATCACTTGGGAGTTCGAAGGATCTAAACCAGATGTTGGCTCATCCAAAAATAACACTTTGGGCTGATGAATAATTGACCGGGCAAAGTTTAATCTGGATTTCATACCTTTAGAAAAACCTGCCACTTTCTTATTGGCATGTTGTGATAGTCCAACCATTTCTAATAATTGTTCGATAGGAATCAGCTTACAGTCATATAAAGAACCAAAGAATTTTAAGTTCTCCAATGCGGTGAATTTCTCATAAAAACTAGGAAATTCAAAATCGACACCAATACTCTCATAGAACTGGTCAGACTTATTTCTAATTTCATTATTATTAATAGAAACACTCCCTTTATATTTAGGGAGCATACCTATTAATATCTTTTGGAGAGTGCTTTTTCCTGCTCCAGAAGGTCCTAAGAAGCCAAATATTTCTCCGCTTCTTACTTGAAAATTCATATTCTCAATAAATGGTAGTTGAGAATAACTAAACGATAAGTTTTTTACTGTAATCATAATTTTTAAATTTTATATCGTATGACTAAATTCAAAGTATCGCTATGTAACATATTTGCACATAGTCAGTTGATATTATATAATCTTGTTGTATTGGATTAGTCTTTAAATAGTTGCTGTACTATTCCCCTAACTATAAACTTGAAAACTTCATTGTAAATATCTGTTCCAATTGTTTTCTCGTTTAGAATAGTCAAGAATGCAGCTCTTAAAGCCCCTGCAAATACTTTTGTATCAATTAATTTACTTTCTGGAATAAATTTCAGTAGTTCGTTTGCTAGCATGACATCATCATCTACGTGTTTTGAAAGTACTTCTTGAGGGAGCTTTCTATTTAGATATTCCACATCACTATTAACGAAGATAGATACAAAGTATGGTTTGTTGTTGATTAGCAAGTCAGATATAATATCTGTCAATGTATCAACCGTAATATTATTGGTATGCTTATTTATGGCATTAAGAAATTCTTTTTCCAATTTCTTATGATAGTCTATTATTGTATCGAAAAAAAGAAGTTCTTTTGATGTATAGAATAGATAAAATGCTCCTTTAGAAATATTGGCATATTTAACAAGCTCATCTACAGAAGTTTTACGTACCCCTTGTTGCTGGATAAATAGCAAAGCTCCTTCTTTGAGTTTATCCTTTATAAGCTTTCTTTCGTTGTCATCAAATGCTTTTGCCATACCGTGTGACTATTTTGTTGTTATTGGTCACTGCAAACATAAGCGTTATTTTTGAATTGACAAAGAAATATCGGTTTATTTTTCTTTGTTTCTATATGATCTGCCTAAATCAATGAGTATTTGGTCTATAAATCATTGTATTATGTTGCCACGATAAGTACATATTAAGTCATTAAGAACTTTACTTCGCCACTTTCGGACAGTTTTGAAAACGGCTCATGATTCTTCTTTTATTTGCCGATGAAAATAAAATCGACACGTTTTATAAACCTTTTAAAATTGAAAGTATGGAAGTAGTAACTATTGAAAAGAGAACCTTTTCGTATGTCTGCGAGAGGTTCACGGAGTTTGCCAAACGGATAGAAAGTTTGTGCAGCACTCATACCCAGAAAGTCGAAAACTGGCTGGATAGTCAGGAAGTGTGCCTGTTGTTAGGCGTTAGTAAGCGAACTTTGCAGTATTACAGAAGTAGCGGAAGATTGGCTTATTCTCAAATTGGTAGTAAGATTTATTATAAGCCTTCCGATATTGAAAGAATTATTGCAGACAGTGAAACGCAAAATCAATCCCCCAAACACCCCACGTCTTATGAAAAGAATTAAAAAAGATTATCCGTTTTTCAACTTGTTTTCCATTGTTGGCACATGGGAAAGCATTAATCTGAATCCTACGGTTATCATCTATCGGAATGATAAAGAATACCTTCTTTCTATTATATATGTATCGGAAACTACCAAACAGGCTTCACCCGCTACTTATGAGATACAGCAAGATGGTAGCCAGTATTTTATTGCCATTGCATCCAAACGGCTTTATGTAGATTATGATCCGGCAAAAGATGTACTTAGCATTTCATCGCTGGGTGACTATCTGCGTAACTAACCAGCTATCTAGCCATCTTGAAATCAATATTTCAATAAAACAATCTTTCAATCATGGAACTAATAAATAAAGATACCCCGCAAGTTAAAGAGTTTGTTTCTTCGCTTGATTCGATGCTGAACGGTATTGAATCTATAGTCAAGCATTATAAACCCCACCTGGACGGGGAGCGTTTTCTTTCTAACAATGAAGTTTCCAAGAAACTGAATGTCAGTTTGCGAACCCTGCAAGAATGGCGAGATACAGGGCTAATCCCCTTTATCCAGATAAAAGGTAAAATCATCTACCGTCAGAGTGATATTGATAAACTGCTCCAAAAGCACTACTTTGAAAGTTGGAAAGAGTAACCTGCCAAGCCCAAAACATTTTTTTTCGGAATTTAATTTGAATCATTGACTTTTCCAGTGAAGTATTTAGCCTGTGCAAGTCTTTGGATAAAAATACGCTCGGAATGAAATGGAGAGGAAGATTTTTATTCAAACCGAAGGCTCGGACTTGAACAGACTGAATACGGAACTTACCTTTGTCAATACTTCATATTAAGTTTTGAAAAATTTACCTTAAAAAAAGGATTGAGAAAATGAAATTCATTCTTCCCAATCCTTTTTCTATATTGGCTACTACCTCAATTATATAGCCAATTCCGACAGACAGCTATTTACTTTTTGCATATCCTTGAAAATATTCTGATCCAATACCCTTGCATAGTGTTTTGTTACGCTTGTATCTGCATGACCTAACATCTTAGCAACATTCTCCATACTCACGCCATTTGCAAGGCAAATGCTTGTGGCATAGCTATGACGGGAGCAATAAGTAATATTTAGAAATGCAATAAAAAACAGAATGACGATAATTAAACGTAAAACGTTTATAATTAATCATTTTGCAAGATTTGCAGAACAGACAGACCTGCAAAAGAAAACAAAATATTGCGACGTTTCAGTTACCAGACTGTTAGCCGCCTGTTTCGAAAACAACGGCAGGTAACCGAATTTTTACCGATAGGAACAAAGCAGATTTGTATTCACTGTTTATCAATGTTTTGCATGCCAAAGGACGCTTTTCAAAGGAGTATTTTTACAACCTAAAAAAGAGCGTTATGAAAGTGGAAAAATTCAAGGTGCTGCTCTACCTGAAAAAGAGCGAGCCGGACAAGACCGGCAAGGCCCCGATCATGGGACGGATCACCCTCAACCGCACGATGGCGCAGTTCAGCTGCAAGCTCTCCTGTACCCCCGGGCTATGGAACGCGCGTGAGAGCCGATTGAATGGCAAGAGCCGGGAAGCGGTGGAGACCAATGAAAAAATAGAGAGGCTGCTGCTTGCCGTACACTCGGCCTTCAATTCCCTCATGGAAAGGAAAAAGGATTTCGATGCCGCCGCGGTCAGGGATCTGTTCCAGGGTAACGCGGGCATGCAGATGACCCTGCTCAAACTTCTCGACCGGCACAATGAGGAGATGAAGGCCCGTGTCGGCGTGGACCGTGCACCGACGACAATGTCGACCTACGTGTACACCCGGCGCACCCTTGCCGAATTCATCAAAACGGAATTCAAGGTCTCGGACCTCGCCTTCGGACAGCTCAACGAGCAGTTCATCCGCGACTATCAGGATTTCATCCTTCTGGAAAAGGGATATGCCGTGGACACGCTTCGCGGCTACCTGTCCATCCTGAAAAAGATCTGCCGCATCGCCTACAAGGAGGGGCACTCGGAGAAATACCATTTCTGCCACTTCAAGCTGCCCAAGCAGAAGGAGACAACACCGAAAGCACTCAGCCGTGAGAATTTCGAGAAGCTGCGTGATCTGGAGATACCGGAAAAACGCAGGTCACATGTCATCACCCGGGACCTCTTCCTCTTCGCCTGTTACACCGGCACCGCCTATGCCGATGCGGTAAGCATCACCCGGGAGAACCTCTTCCAGGATGACGAGGGCAGCCTCTGGCTGAAATACCGGCGGAAGAAGACCGACTACCTCGGACGCGTCAAACTGCTGCCGGAAGCCCTCGCGTTGATCGAGAAGTACCGTGACGATACCCGCTCCACGCTCTTCCCGCCGCAGGACTACCACACGCTCAGGGCCAACATGAAATCCCTGCGCCTGATGGCGGGGCTGAGCCAGGACCTTGTCTACCACATGGGACGGCATTCTTTCGCCTCGCTGGTCACGCTCGAGGAGGGAGTGCCGATCGAGACCATCAGCAAAATGCTGGGACACTCCAACATAAAGACCACCCAGATATATGCCCGTGTAACTCCGAAGCGACTGTTCGAGGACATGGACAGGTTCGTCGAGGCAACCTGCGATTTGAAACTTATTCTTTAATCCTTAAACAATTAAACAATCATTATCATGCGCAGTACATTCAAGCTCTTATTCTACATCAACCGTAACAAGGTGAAATCGGACGGCACGACCGCCGTCCTCTGCCGGATCAGCATCGACGGAAAGAAATCGGCAGTCACGACAGGCGTCTATTGCAAACCCGGGGACTGGGACAGCAAGAAGTGTGAAATCAAAACAGCCAGGGAGAACAACCGCCTTGCCGCCTTCCGAAGCCGGCTGGAAGAGGCGTATGGGAACCTGCTGAGGAACCAGGGAGTGGTCACGGCCGAGCTGCTCAAGACCACCGTATCCAGTACCAATTCCGTGCCGGAATACCTCCTGCAGGCCGGAGAGGTGGAACGCGAACGGCTCAGGGTCCGCTCCAAGGAGATCAACTCCACTTCCACCTACCGCCAGTCGAAGACCACCCAGCTCAACCTCAGGCAGTTCATCGAATCCCGCGGGATGAAGGACATCGCCTTTTCGGACATCACCGAAGAGTTCGCCGAATCGTTCAAGGTCTTTCTCAAGAAAGAGCTGGGACACAGGAACGGACACGTGAACCACTGCCTGTGCTGGCTCAACCGGCTCATCTACATCGCCGTGGACCGGGAAGTATTGCGTGCCAACCCGATAGAGGACGTGGCATACGAGAGGAAAGAAGCACCTAAACTAAGGCATATCAGCCGCAGTGAACTGAAGCGGATGATGGAAACCCCGCTGCCCGACCCGATGATGGAGCTGGCGCGCAGGACGTTCATCTTCTCCTCGCTGACCGGTCTGGCCTACGCGGATACGAGGGCTCTCCATCCCCGTCACATCGGAACGACCTCGGAAGGAAGAAGGTATATCCGCATCCGCCGCGCCAAAACGGACGTGGAGGCGTTCATCCCGCTGCATCCCATAGCCGGACAGATACTGGAGCTTTACAACACCACGGATGACGACAGGCCGGTATTCCCGCTGCCGGTCCGCGATGTCCTCTGGTACGAGGTACATGGAATGGGCGTGGCATTAGGCATGAAAGAGAACCTGTCCTACCACATGGCCCGGCATTCGTTCGGGACCCTGACACTGACCGCGGGCATTCCGATAGAGAGCATCGCCAGGATGATGGGCCATACGAATATCGACAGCACGCAGGTCTACGCCCAGGTCACCGACCGGAAGATATCCTCGGACATGAACCGGCTGATGGAAAGAAGAAAGCCCGCGGCCGGCAAGGAAGCCGCAGGCTAAATAAAAATTGCCGTCGGAATCGTAAATGCAATTCCGGCGGCAATCCTTAAACTTGAATACGATATTATACCAATGCAGCGTGATAGTTCTCCTCCAACAGCTTCTCGATGTCCGACTGCCTGTACAGGATCTTCCCGCCAAGCTGGATATAGGGAATCCGTCCTTGGTCCCTGTAATCCTGCAGGCACCTGCGGCTGATCCTCAACGTCCCGGAAAGCTCCCTGTCGGTCAGGAACCGTTCCCCGTTGAAGGGAGGACGGTTGTCACGGGCAAGACGTTCCACTTTTTTCTCCATGTTGTCCAGCAGGGCAAAGAACCTGCGGACACGTTCGTTCTCCTTGTCGATAATGCCTTCCATCTCTTCCGCTCTTTAAAGGTTTCCGTTCTTCCTTCTTTCTCTCACCTCCTTCTCCTTGCGTCTGATGCCGACGTAGGCCATCAGCTTCTCCACATCCCCGGGCTTGTAATAGAACTTGCGCTGGAGGCGGGTGAACGCCAGCCGTCCGGTATCGCGGAGGGTCTGCAGGGTACGCGGCGAGATGTCAAGGCGCAGGCAGACATCCTGGCCGTCCAGTCACTCTCCGGGTTCCTTACAGCGGTTTCTCTCATACAATCTGTCCACATGTGCGGACAGGTTCTCGGCGCGTGCCAGCATCCTCTCAAGGACACCGGCCTCGATGTAGCATATTTCCATATTTTCAACTCGTTTAAATGTCAGTGCGAATATAAGGGAAGAAACCATGAGAGGCAAGCGCGACCGGCACACTGGCAGGAATAGTCATGGATAGTCGGTTTTTGTCATATGGGAAGGAAAAAGAAAGCCGAAGCAGGTCTGGATCCACTACCCCCTTTGGGTATGTGAAAGGAACGTTGTGGTGAAAGAAAAAACTCCTTTTCACACATGGATGAGGCAATGCCGGAAGTCCGGCAATAAAAAATGTGGCTTCTCTATCCGGGTAAATGCCATGATTACAGACTTCTTCCTGTTCCTATACCATCAGGTCGGTTACCTTCAGGTTAACAACTTATCCAACCTGTGATAGATCCGGATGTGAAAAGATTACTTTGGCTGGCTATTACAATATAATAAGTAGAATCATGTCAAATCTACTGCTGCTATTGTTTGTTGATAATGGCTGGCAGTAGAACAAACTTTCGTTAAACCAATACGTTCATTCTTTATTATCAAGTTTTTAGACTACCTTTGTATTTTATTAACTCATTTACCAAACATTATGGGACTACTCAAACCGAATCAAGTTTTGAACAAAGCATATAGACAGGTTGCGATTGAAACAACAGATTTTGACTTATTCAAAAATGCCCTTCGCACATTGAGAGACAATATTGTGGATGGGCAAAGAGAACACACGCAAAAAGAACATTTACGTAATTTTCTGAGTGAAACGTTCTACAAGCCCGAAGAAGATATTGATTTGGCTATCCGATTGGATAAAACTATCAAGTCCAATATAGGGTTATTGATTGAAGTAAAGAGTACCACCAACAAAGGTGAGATGATTTCTAATGACAATCTTAATCGTAAGGCTTTGCAGGAATTATTGCTATACTATCTTAAAGAACGTGTCAATAAGAAGAACAATGATATTAAATATCTCATCGCTACTAATATTCATGAATTCTTTATTTTTGATGCCCATGAGTTTGAACGCAAATTCTATCAGAACAAACAATTACGTCGTGAGTTTCAAGACTTTGTGGATGGACGCAAAACCAGTAACAAAACCGATTTCTTCTATACTGAAATTGCAACAACCTATATTGAGGAGGTGAAAGATAGCCTTGAATACACTTACTTCAACTTACAAGACTATCAACACCTGCTTGATAGAACAGACAGTAGCGCTTCACGCAAACTTATCGAACTTTATAAGATATTCAGCGATACACATCTTTTGAAGCTATCGTTCCAAAATGACAGCAATTCGCTCAACCGTGGATTCTACACTGAGCTGCTACACATTATTGGTATTGAGGAACGCAAAGAGAATAATAAAACCGTGATTGTACGCAAAGCTGTGGAACGGCGTGACGAGGCTTCATTACTAGAGAATACTATTAACCAACTGGATGCAGAAGATTGTTTGCGTCACATAAATGGTCGTTTGTATGGGAATGATTATGAGGAACGGTTATTCAATGTTGCAATGGAATTGTGTATTACTTGGATGAATCGTATCCTTTTCTTGAAACTGTTGGAGGCTCAGATGTTGAAATACCACAATGGAGATGCAATCTATAAATTTCTTTCAATAACTAAGATTCATGACTATGATGATCTCAACACACTCTTTTTCCAAGTGCTTGCACGTGACATGGGCAGCCGCACACACTCCATTATGCGTGATTTTGCTTACGTTCCCTATCTTAACAGTTCTCTTTTCGAGGTGACAGATTTGGAAAGTAAAACAATTAAGATAAACAGCCTTTCACAACGTACGGTACTTCCTGTCTTGGCGAGTAGCGTATTACGAAATAAAAAACGCAATCTACAAGTCAACGCATTACCCACCCTGCAATATTTGTTTGCTTTTCTCGACGCTTATAACTTTGCGAGCGAAGGCAGTGAAGAAGTGCAAGAAGAGGCTAAAACACTCATCAATGCTTCTGTTTTAGGGCTTATATTCGAGAAAATAAATGGTCACAAGGATGGTTCAGTATTCACTCCAGGCTTTATCACTATGTTCATGTGCCGTGAAGCAATCACCAAGACCGTGTTGCAAAAGTTTAATGGTTATTATGGCTGGAATTGTACCACCCGTATAGAACTATACAACCATATTGACAATATAGTCGAAGCTAATGAACTAATTAACAGTTTGCGACTGTGTGATCCAGCTGTTGGTTCGGGTCACTTTCTTGTGTCTGCTCTCAATGAACTGATACTCTTGAAATACGAATTAGGTATTTTGGTAGATGCTACCGGTAAGCGTATCCGCAAAGCGGACTATCAACTTGCCATTGAAAATGACGAGCTGATTGTTACCGATACCGAAGGTAATTTATTTGCTTACAACCCACTCAATGCGGAAAGTCGCCGCATGCAGGAAACTCTTTTCAAGGAGAAGCGTCAAATCATTGAGAACTGTTTATTTGGCGTTGATATTAACCCCAACTCTGTGAAGATTTGCCGCCTACGACTGTGGATTGAATTGTTGAAGAATGCTTACTATACGGCTGAAAGTAATTACACTTATTTAGAAACCTTACCAAATATCGACATTAACATCAAATGTGGAAATTCTTTGCTTCACCGATTCGCTTTGACAGACAGTATTCAGACCGTACTGCGAGAGTCTAGTATCAGCATCAGCCAATATAAGGAGGCTGTAGCTAAATATAAAAATGCCCAAAGTAAAAGCGAAAAGCAGGATTTGGAAACGTTTATAACAGAAATCAAGTCGAAACTGAAAACAGAGATCAACCGCCGGGATGCACGATTGGTTAGATTGAACAAACGCCGCTCTGAGTTGGCAAACTTACAAGCGCCTCAACTGTTTGAACCGACAAAAAAGGAAAAGAAAGCGTCGGACAAGCGCATTGCCGATTTAAAGAAAGAAATTGCGACTTTAGAAAATATATTTGAGGAAATACGCTCCAACAAAATTTATCTTGGTGCATTCGAATGGCGTATAGAGTTTCCAGAAGTACTCGATGCCGAAGGCAACTTCTTGGGATTTGACTGTATCATTGGCAATCCACCTTACATTCAGTTACAATCTATGGGTAAGAGTGCCGATGTATTAGAATGCATGGGTTACATAACTTATGCACGCACTGGTGATATTTACTGCCTCTTCTATGAGTTGGGTATGAACCTGCTTACTCCCAATGGTTTTCTTTGCTATATCACGTCTAATAA
>ERZ841116.1090-NODE-1090-length-15186-cov-3.837816_pt1 | contig 15186 bp, 8 predicted proteins | sample MGYA00519875_ERZ841116 | MGnify/ENA primary metagenome ERZ841116 (study PRJEB31850, sample SAMEA3708889) | human gut metagenome | biome: human gut; feature: human-associated habitat; material: faeces | place: China | collected 2014 ... | reverse complement strand
CGCTCTCCGGCACCACGCGCGGAAAATACGTTTCCGGAGATGCAAAATCCCCGAACGCTTCCTTCTGCGGCGCAAAGTCCGTCTTTCCCATATGTCCTGTCGTCCCACTCATAAATCCCCAGATCATTTCCATTGCGGTTAACTGTTCTTTCGCTGCCATGTACGATGCCTCCTGTCTCATGCGGTTGGATTTCCCTGTTTTTCCAGTTTTCCTCATTATATCCAGATTCCTTGAAAATCGCAATGCTTCTTCTGATAAAAAAGAACCGACATAGAAATCTGTATTTCAATTTCTGCCGGTTCTTTTCCGTGTGTGATTTTTTTATTTTACTTTAGCTTACTCATTCCAGAGTTTCATACGCTCCTGATAATTCTGTGTGATAACTTTTTCTACATCTTCCAGTCCTGCGTCATTCATTTCGGAAATCATCTTGTCGTACTCTTCCATTGCCGCATCGTGGCTGTCTGCATTCACAATCTTCGGATATTCCTGATCGTAGATATCCTGGATTTTCTGCCATTTCAAGCCATCCGGAGTGCTTCCTGCCGGGGTAAGGCCTGCAAATTCTGCGGTATCCCATCTGTCGTTCTCACCAAAGTGATTCATAGCCACCTGCCGGGTCTCTTTTACTTTATACTGTGATACATCGTATGGAGTTCCGTCTGTACCATTTCCGTTCTTTACAAACCAGGTCCATTTGCGGACGCCGGTATCCAGTTTTGTTTTGTCAAAATCCGTCTGGAATCCTTCAATCAGATCATCGTTCGGAACGTGTTTTCCATCTTCCATATTCCAGTTGGTTCCCTCAATACCCCACATCAGAAGATACTGTCCTTCTTCGCTTGCAAGGTAGTTGATCATCTTCATGGCTGCTTCCGGATTTTTACAATTCTTGGTGATCGCGATTGCATCCCAGCCAAGTGTACTTCTTCCGGAGTAAGTAGTTTCATCTGCACTGATTCCGTTTCCAAGGATTTTATAGGAATAGAATTTTGCATCTTCTCCTACAGAAGAAGCAAGTGCTGTATTTGCTGCATCGGTATCCCAGTAGGAAGCAAAGGTACTGAATACGTTGCCTGCAGACAGTTTCTGCGTCCACTGATTTTTCTTGTTGACAACCCACTCTTTGTCCAGAAGGCCTTCGGTATACAGTTCATTGGCAAAGGACATCATCTCTTTGAAGTTTGGTGCTTTGGCAACATGTTCCAGATTGTCCCCATCCTGATAATATGTTTTCAGACCATACATTCCTTTTAATGTTCCATCGTAGTTTTTGGATTCTGCATCAAAGGTAATGGCAATACTCTCTTTTCCGTCAATGGTCGGATGAAGTTCTTTGAATTTCTTACAAATGTCAATATACTCTTCCTGTGTAAATGGCTCATCGCTGTCTGCGCGGTCTTTTCCAACGATTTCGCACAGATAATCATAGCGCATCAGAACACCGGCTACCGGATCCGGATCTTCTCCGTACCAGTTATTCAGATAGTAATTCTTTCCATCGGTATAACGACTCTTGTTTAAGGTTTCCCCGTACATCTCTTTTACATCCGGGCCGTACTCATCGATCAGATCATTCAACGGAAGCAGTGCGCCTGCCTCAATGTAACGGTTTACAATATCATTTCCACGATCCATCAGGACGATATCCGGGTAATTCTGACCGGTCAGCATCAGGTTCAATTTTTCCAGCGGATCTCCGGTTGGATTTTCTACCTGAATTTTGACACCTGTTTTTTCCTCAATTGCTTTTGCAACTGGATCATCAAAGGTATTGCTTCCGGAGTTTTTGTCAAAGATAGAAATCGTAACTCCGTCTGTTGATACCTCGCCCGATGCAGATGATGCACCGCCGGATGCAGTACTTGATGATGTACTGCCATTTGATCCGCATCCTGCAAGCATTCCCGCTGCCATCAGGACACTCATCGCCATTGCGATACTTTTTTTGAACTTCATTTTCTTTTCCTCCTTCTATCATCAGCTCTTTACAGATCCGAGCATGATTCCTTTAACAAAATATTTCTGAATAAACGGATAAACCATGATAATCGGAATTGTCGCAATCATCGTAGCAGCCATTCGAATGCTGTCCGGTGTAATGGTCTGTGACGCCTGATTTGCCGCCTGGTTCGCTGATGAAGTCTGATACTGATTCAGAATTTCAACCAAAATGGACTGCATTGTTTTTAAAGACTGTGCATTCGTAAACAAATATGCATCGAACCAAGAATTCCAATGTGTAATTGCAACAAACAGTGCAATGGTCATAATAATCGGCTTGGACAATGGAATTACCATTTTAAAGAAAACTGTCAGATCGTTTGCTCCGTCAATTTTCGCCGATTCAAAAATCTCTGCCGGCATTCCCTCTATATAATTCTTTACCAGAATCATATTATAAACACTTACCAGGTTCGGGAAAATAAATACAATGAAATTATTCAGCATTCCAAGGCTCTTTAATACCATATAATACGGAACCATTCCGCCGCCAAAATACATGGTGAAGATAAAGAACAGGTTCAGCGGTTTCCGGAACAGCAGCTCTTTTCTGGAAAGCACATAGGCAAGTGCTGTCGTGACAAGGACCGCCAGCGGTGTACCAATTGCAGTACGAAGTACAGTGATCAGAATGCCATGCAAAAATGTGGCACGTCCCAGAATATCTTTATAACTTGCCAGACTCAGTTTTCTCGGCAGAAAGTAGAGCCCGCCGCGCAGTGCATCGGTTGCATCGTTAATGGATACCACAAAAATGTTCCAGAACGGATACACACAGATCACAGTAACTAACACCAGAAAAACCACTTTGAAAATATCAAGAAACCAGTCACTGGCACAACGTTTTCTTTTGATTTTAATTGCTTTTTCTCTCATTTTCCTTCCTCCTAAAACAGTGCCGTATTATCATCACTGAATTTCTTCGAAAGTGCATTTGCACTGATGACCAGAATGAAGGAGACTGCGGATTTAAAGAATCCTACTGCAGTACCGTAAGAATACATTCCGTTTTTCAGACCATAGCGGTATGCATACGTATCAAGTACATCAGAATAATTTAAAATAGCATCATTAGACATCAACAGCTGCTGCTCATATCCTGTATTCAGAACACCTCCGATTGCCAGAATCAGAAGAATCATAATGGTCGGCTTTAATGCCGGAAGTGTGATATGCAGAATCTTCTGCATTCTCGTCGCACCATCCACATCCGCTGCTTCATACATATCCTGGCTGATGCCGGAGATTGCCGCCATATAGATAATCGCATTGTATCCAAGTACCTTCCACGCATTTGCGATCGCGATGATCCACCAGAAATATGGTCCTTTCTGGAAAAACAGAATCGACTCATCGGTTAATCCGAAGAATTTTAACAGATTGTTGATGACGCCGTCTGAAGAAAGGAATGTAAGGAAAATGTTTGCCGCAATAACCCAGGAAATAAAATAGGGAATATAAGATGCGGTCTGTACAAATTTCTTTGCCTTCTGGTTTCGAACTTCATTCAGGCAAAGCGCCAGAATGATTGGCAGCGGGAATGAGAATAACAGTGTCAGTAAGCTGGTTGCCAGTGTGTTTCTCATGATTTTTGTGAAATCTGTGGAAAAGAAATACTTGAACCAGTCAAGACCGACAAACTGCGAATTCGCCATATCCGCAAAATAGCCGCTACCCTGCGGCGTGTAGTTGATGAAGGACATATACAGTCCTGTCATTGGTGCATAGCAGATCAGAATGACCCATACCAACGATGGAATCAGCAGTAAAAACAGATATTTCTGTTTCCAGAACCGTTCCGCGAGGCTTTTTTTGTGCTTTGCATGCACGTTTTCTTTTTTCATGCCTTCTCCTTCTTTCTTCTTTTTGTTCATCTTGTACACTCTTGCTGTCTATGTTTCCATTCTAATGGATAGTCTGTCCTGCAACAATCTCACTTTTTTATGATTTCTATCTCGATTTAACGGAGTTTTATAATTCTCTTTTTTATTCTGTTGTTTTCTTACGATTTCTGTCAATATCTAACGAAACAGAAACCGGCTGACGGGCAAAATCACCTTTATCAGCCGGTTTCTGTTTCCTCTTTTATGCAAACAATACGAAGTTATTTCTGCTTTGTTTGATTTTTTATTCGTTTACTGGAATTCTGACAGAAACTGTCGTTCCATATCCTTCCTGGCTTTCTATTCGGACCCCATAATTCTCTCCATAAGCCAGACGAACCCTGTTTGCAACATTTCTCAGTCCATATCCTTCCTCTGAGCGCCGCAGAGAACTTCGCAGTTTAATCAGTTTTTCCGCCTCGATTCCACATCCATCATCTGTCACCTGGAATACCACATCCCTTTCTTCTTTTTGAATTCTGACCGCAATGTGGAGAACTTCTTCCTCTTTTCTCGCATGGTGAATGGCATTTTCAACCAGCGGCTGCAGAAGAAGTTTAATGGTTCGATATGTCAGTACTTCTCTTGCAATCTCATACTCCACCTGTACGCTGTCCCGAAAACGCATCTGCTGGATTTTCAGATAGCTCTGCAGCAGTTCCACTTCTTCCTGGATGGAAAGCACCTGTTTTCCCTTATTCAGGGAAATCCGGTAGAAGCTGGACAAATTTTTGACCGCCTGCATCGTCTGTTTTCCACCTTCCCGCATCGCCAGTGCTGAAATAACCGCAAGTGCATTGTAAAGAAAGTGCGGATTGATCTGTTCCTGCAGCAAATTCAGTTCGCTCGTCTGAATCCGGATTTTCTTTTCGTAATTTTCCCGAATTAGCTCCTGAATCTGATCACTGAGCTGATTAAACGCCAGCCCGATCTGTCCGATCTCATCTTCTCCCATATTTTCCAGACGGTAATCAAATTCTCCCTGTCCCATCCGTTTTGCTGCATACACCACTTTCTGCACCCGCGTGGAAAGCCATCTTGTGTAACAGATAATGCAGAGAAATACCATAGCCGCGCTGCAGAGGATCAGGAACATCATCCTTCTTGAAACAGCTTTTGCGTCTTTTAAAACCGTCTCCTTATCCGAAATCACAAGAATTTTTGTTCCGAAAACTCCGCTCTGGATATTTCCGATTTTTGAAATGCCGTCACGCTCAAACTCAATCTGCGCTTTCTGCTCCAGATCCTCTTCCGGCATTCTGGTCCGGATCGGAAGGCCTGCCATTTCCGGTTCGGAAGCAGCCAGAATATATCCTTTTTGATCCACCAGATAAATTTCATCGGTGGAATTTATTGTTTCGAGGAGGGGCTGTATCTGCTGATTTTCAATCTGTAACGACAGTACGCTCTTCATCCCGCCCTGTGGATAAAAATTCATCAGACGATTCATATGAAATGCTTTTCCGTCTCCAGATGTCCCACAGAATACCGTTTCCCCTATCGCATCAAATGTCAGCACACCTTCCCTCCGATCTAGATCCTGCATGGAATAAAAATAATAATTATCCTGCGGAAGCGTTTCATTGTTGCTGTAAAAACAGATTTTGTAAATTCCTGCATTCATCAGACAGATTTCGCTGAGCTTCTTATCAATATAGTAAAACATATCTTCATAAGAATCGTTGCTGTAATCCTGAAACAAATATCCGCTCAGCATCTGATCCACATACAGCACCTCCAGAATTGTTTCGTAAGGCTCGACCATCGTAGAAAAATTTTTTTCAATTCGTTCTGCTTCCTGTTCTGCACTCTGATATGCTTCAGTAAGAAGCACATTCCTTGTTTTTCCATAACTATACCAGGTAACACACAGCATTGGAATCAGTGCCAGTACCAGATAGCCGATCACCAGTTTAAACTGAAAACTCCGATTTTTATACCATTTTACGATATTCATTTGGTGTCACTCCAAATCTTTTCTGAAAAACAACGCCAAAGTAAGAAACATTTTCATATCCAACCGCCAGACTCACTTCCCGTACTTTATTTTTCTTATTCTTTAACAGTTCCGCCGCCCTCTGCAGACGCATTTCCGTATTGTATTCCAAAATCGTTTTTCCTGTTGCCTCTTTAAACAGGCTCCTCAGATAATTCGGAGACAAACCGACCTCCGCGGCCAGCTTCTCGATATCTGCGCTTTCCGAGCAGTGCTCCTGAAGATATGTTTTTACCTGATAAACGGCATAGTAATTTGGATTTTGATTCTGTTCTTCAAAAAATGCCAACATCCGTTCCAGATACTGCTTCATCTTTTCCCGCATCTGATAACTGTTGTTTGCTTCAAAAATTTCATTTTCTCTCAAAATTTTTTCTGCTTCCATCCAGTTTTCCAGCAGTTCATCGCTCAAAACAAGACGGTTCCATAGATACATATAGAGATTGTAAACTTCTCCCGCAAATGTTTTCGGCGCAAGCCCCTTTAGCTGTTGAAAATAATCTTTCATGGTCTGCAGCGTTTCCTGCTTTTTCCCGTTGCTGACCAGACGACAGATTTCTTCTCTCCGCTCCTTCTGTTCCCGGAAATGATACGCTTTTTCCTCTTCCGTTTCTTTTTCATCTGCACAGAAAAGTTCCGGTGGATCCATATGAAATGCCAGAACACAACAGTTCCGAAGTTTTTCCGCCTTTTCGTACAGGCAGTCAGCTGTCCATGCTCCACTGCACCATCCAACGGCTCTCGGTGCGTCTTCTTTCAAATCATTCCAGATCTGAAATGCCGTATCTTTCACCGACAGATACCCCGCCAGCAGCAGAATGCTGATCCGTTCCGTTTTGCTGATGTAACGGATGCCCTTGTATTTTTCCTGAATTTGGCTACAGATGTTTTCTTCCGTTTTTCCATAAACCGCTATGATTCCAAACCTGCACTCTTCCAGTTCTTCTCCAAATACACCACGGAAATTTTTCCGTAAAAGCTCTGTTTCCTGTTTTTCCCGCAAAGCCATTTCCAGCAACTGCTTCGCCGCCGTTTTCCGCGACCAGTCTGCTATCTCTCTTTTCTCCAGTTCACTTCTCACTTTTTTCAGACATGCTTCTACTTCTTCAATCGTAAATGGCTTTAAAAGGTAATCCACGGCATTCACCTGAAAAGCGGAATGGATATAGGAAAAATCATCATATCCTGTCAGAAAAACAATTTTGCATGGATATCCCCGGCGTACGATCGTCTCTGCCAGTTCAATTCCACTCATTCCTGGCATCTGAATATCCGTAATCACAATATCTGCCATATTTTCTTCCAGGCACTCCAGTGCCCTTCTGCCATTGCGCGCGGTAAATACTCTGGAAATCCCGTTCTTTTTCCAGTCAATATAATCCCGCAATGTCTCCAGTTCAATTTCTTCATCTTCTACAAGAAGAACGCGATACATTTTCTCCCTCCTGTTTCCAGTTGCTCCTGCAGTTTTCTTCTCCTGCTGCTTTTCATTTCTGTCTTTTTACTGCAGAAGTTCAATCATATACGCCTCATACGGCTGTAACTTCCACACTTCTTTTGTGAGACTTTCTGTATCATTATGAATCAGAACCGTTCCTTTTGTCAAATCATATCTGGCCTCCATCTGTGCCTCCGTGTCCCGGAAATTGCAGAGTACAACCAGTTTTTTCTTTCCAAGATTTCTTTCATATGCAAAAATATCCGGATTTTCTTCCTCAATCAGACGGAAATCCCCATAAACAAGAGTGTCATTTTTCCTACGCAGCGCAATTAGTTTTTGATAGAAATAGAAGAGGGAATCCGGATTTTTTCTGCTGTTTTCCACATTGATCTCCTCGTAATTCTGATTTTCCGCCATCCACGGTGTTCCCGCTGTAAATCCGGCGTGTTTTTCCGCATTCCACTGCATTGGCGTCCGCGCATGGTCCCGGCTGTTCCGTGCAAGATAGGTACGAATTTTTTCTTCCTCCCAGCCTTCTTTTTTACGGTCTTCGGCAAAATTTACAGACTCGATATCCTGATAGTCCTCGATCCGAAGCCCTGACACATTTGTCATACCGATTTCTTCCCCCTGGTAAATATAAGGAGTTCCTTTCATCCCATGGAGAAGGACAGCCAACATTTTTGCTGATTTTTCCCGATACGGTTCCCTGTCATTTCCAAAGCGCGATACGACACGCGGAAAATCATGGTTTCCCCAGAACAGGCTGTTCCATCCTTTTTCTTCCAGTCCCGTCTGCCATTTTTCAAAGAGCTGCTTCAGTTGCGGCAGCGTATACGGTTTCGGATCCCAGTTTCCACTTCGGATGCCGTCGATTCCCATCAGTTCAAACTGAAAAATCATACTGAGCTCCTGGCTTTCCGGATCAGAATACTGCTGTGCCATTTCTACCGTAGCACCTCCGGTTTCCCCCACTGTCAGGATCTGTTCTGATTTTCCATACGTATTCTGATTCATTTCCATTAAGTATGTATGAATCTGCTCTGAATGAGTATCATTTCCTCCATGTCCATCTTTTACAATATTGTCAATTGCATCCAGCCGGAAACCACGGATCCCTTTATCCATCCAGAACTGGATCATCCGGTACAGCTCTTTCCGAAGCGACGGATTTTTCCAGTTCAGATCCGGCTGCATTACACTGAAACTGTGATAATAATATTCCTGAACTTCCGGCACCCATTCCCAGGTGCTTCCTCCAAAGAATGCTCCGCCGCCTTCTGGCGGCTGCTCCTTCGTTCCTTCCTTCCAGATGTAAAAATCATGGTATTTACTGTTTCGATCCTTTCTGGCTTCCAGGAACCATGGGTGCAGATGGGAACTATGATTTAAAACAAGATCCATCATGACCACAATTTCCCGCTTTTCACAGGCTGCGATCAGTTCTTCCAGCTCTTCCATTGTGCCCGCTTCTTCCATTACTTTATAATAGTCACTGACATCATATCCATTGTCATAATTAGGAGAATCGTTAAAAGGCGAAAGCCAGATGGCTCCAACACCAAGCTCCTGCAGATAGTCCAGCTTCTGCAGAATCCCTCCAAAATCGCCGATGCCGTCTCCGTTGCTGTCACAGAAGCTTCTGGTGTAAATCTGATATACGGTTAAGCTATGCCACCACTCTCTTTTCATTTTCTGTCCTCTCTTTCTTTTTTCCTATAAGAGCAGTATAATGATATTATCTTATATTTTCTAACCTGATTTTCGTATTTAATGAAAGGATTTTGACTTTTATGAAAAAAGAACGTTCAAAAGAGCTCTTTTCTCCTGAATCTTGTTCCCCTGTTCTTTCTGGCGGAATCCGGGATTTTACCGTGCATGGAACCGAACCTGTTCCGCTCCATATCTATCATCAGGATTATGCGCATGGCGGGCTCTCTGTTCCTTTTCACTGGCATAAAGAATTAGAATGGATCTGGGTTGAAAAAGGTACTCTCACTCTGACACTGAAAACTGAAACCCGGACAATTTCCGAAGGTACTTTTCTTTTCATCAACAGTCACGAACTGCATCAGCTCTGCAGCATTGGAACTACCCCTTCGGTTCACCATGCCCTTGTATTTCTCCCAGAAATTCTCTCATGTGCCTATCTGGATTCCTGTGAAGCAGACTGGATTCGTCCGCTGCTCTCTCATCAACTGCTTCTTCCGGCTTTTCCATTGGAAGAGCTTTCTGCTGCTGAAGCCTCCTCTCAGACACAGAAAACATTTGTACTGACATTATCTGAGCTTTTCCAGGAAATCCTGTATGCATACGATACCAAACCCATCGGCTGGTTTCTTCTGATCAAAAGTGACATGTATCGGATTCTTGCACTTCTGGCGCAATACCAGCTTTTTCTTCATCCGGAACCCCTCTGCACTCGTAAAAAAGAAAGATCTGATCAGTGTAAAAAACTCTTACGTTATATTCAGGATAACTATGATTCCAAAATTCGTCTTTCAGATCTTGCTGCTATACTCAATATGAATCCACAATATTTTTGTCGTTTCTTCAAAACGCACTTTCACACAACGCCTATTTCCTATATCAACCAGTACCGCGTAACCCAAGCCGCAGATCTTCTTACCGGCAGCTCGCTTTCTATCTTGGAAATTGCTCTGGATACCGGATTTGAAAGCCCCAGCTATTTTGCCAGCATTTTCCGCCGGACTTTTGGTATGTCACCGGAAGAATATCGAAAAGCCATGCCCTGACCCGGCAAATTTTTCTGTTCCCTTTTTATATCTACGCAAAGATAAATCACTTTCTTACACAGCGAAACATCAAATTTTTTCCTTCTGAATGCACGGCAACACAAATCTCAAAAATTTTTGATTTTTTTTCAAAAAACACTTGCCAAACTCGTTTTCTTATGATAATATACTACTTGTCGCTGAGCAAAAATCACGGCAGACAAATCAAAAACTTCGGCTCCGTGGTCAAGCGGTTAAGACATCGCCCTTTCACGGCGGTAACACGGGTTCGATTCCCGTCGGAGTCACTGAAAAATCTGAGAAAGATTTTTCTACAATTTCATAATGGCGCAGTAGCCAAGTGGTAAGGCAATGGTCTGCAACACCAGTATCCACCGGTTCAAATCCGGTCGACGCCTCTATTTTCCCGGAAACAGATGGTTTCCGGGATTTTTCTTTTTCAAAATTATTTCAAAAAAGCTGCCGGTTCTGTTTGCTTCGGCAGCTTTTTTGAAAATATCATTTTTTTAATTTTCTTTTTCTTTCACATAGTCTTCATACACATACGCCGTTTTTCCCTCATACGAAATCTTGTACCATCCATTCTCTTTTCCGAGCATTTCCACTTCTTCCCCTGTCGTCAGAGCTCCGAGGACCTGGCTTGTGCTGATGTTGGGTTCCGTGCGTACATTGACCGGGGAGATACAGGTGACTGTTTTCTTTCCTTTCTGCTTTTTCACGCCATCCGAATTGTTTTCTGCTTCCAGCGCACTTTTCTGCTCCTGACAGGCTGTATGAAGTGTTTCTGTCAGCAGCTCATTGTCCGGAAACTGCAGAGACTCCAGCATTTCCTGCACGGTTTGCTGCGTATCGCTGCTGTTGTTTCCTTTTTTCCATATGATCTGATACCCCTCATTCTCCGTTTTCACCCCGCAGAAAAATGCGGTCGGAATCTGCAGGGAATTTTTAACCCAGAAACGATAAAAGAAACTCTCTTTACTTTTTCCTTCGTTAACTGTTTTCACCACAAAATCACTGATGCTGTTTTCCCCGGTTATTTCATTTGGATAGAGCAGTTTTTCAGCACTCTCTTCATTCTCCGGAAAATCCATCAGCACCACTTTTGCCATTCCTTCCCGGTACGATATTTCAAGGCTTTCACCATCTTCCGATACAAAACTACACTGGATTTTCTCATCTTTTGTTACATTCCAGCCTTCTGGAAGGGTGACTGCAATGTTTTGATAGGTAGAAAGAAAATTTTTTTCACCATCTTCTGACTCATTCTGAACACTGGATGTCTTTTGAGCGACAACCGATGGATTCTCTTTTTCCGCCTGCTGATTTCCACATCCCGTTATCACGATAGCTGTCATCAGAAGAACGGCTAAACAGTTTTTTCTGTTTCTCATGTACGATTTCCTTTCCTGTCAAAAAATTTCTTGCGTTTATTATATCATAACCATTTTTCCACTGTAAAGAGTGCGTTCCTTCCCTTCTACTTTGATTTTTTAGTATAAAAAATCTCCAACCAGATTGAGGTTCCCCCGCAAACCCGGTTGAAGATTTTTCTTATCTTTTATTATTCTACTTCTGTAAACTCCACGCGGATACTCTCATACTCTTTCAGCACCTGATGCAGGGTCAGACCCGCACAGTTCCAGGTACGGCCCGAGCGGATTTCACCGTCCAGACTGCAGCGATACAGCTTGTTCTCTGCCAGTCCGCACACTTTCGTGTGAACCGGAAGCATATTTCCTTCTGCGTCGGTTTTTACGATCGTAAGCAGTGCACGGCTCTGATCTTTTGCCACAAACTCCCATGCCATGAAATCCTGTTTTTTCAGTCCGGTCAAGCGGTAATACAGTCCCTCATGTGTGAGGTCATAATATGTATGCATCGCAGCAACCTGCTCTTTTACCATCTCTTTCTCTTCATCCGAAATCTTATTCAGATCCATCTCATAGCCGAAGCTTCCTGCCAGCGCTACATCGCCCCTTGTCCAGAACGGTGTCACGCGGCCTGTCTGATGGTTCGGGCATACCGAAACGTGGGAGCCGACGGTGCTGATCGGATAGAAGAACGAGCTTCCGTACTGGATGGAAAGACGGTTGATCGCATCGGTATTATCGCTGCACCAGATCTGCGGGGAATAATACATCATACCGGCATCATATCGTCCGCCTCCTCCGCTGCAGCCCTCGAGCAGCAGATTCGGGCATGCGGCAAGGAATCTTTCCATCAAATCGTAAACACCGAGCACATAGCGGTGATATAGCTCTCCGTTCCGGCTCTGTGCTGCCACATGGCTGTAAACATCGCAGACGCTGCGGTTCATATCCCATTTGACATAATCAATCTTTGCATCATGAACGATGGTTGTCAGACGCTCCAGCAGATACTCGCGCACATCCTCACGCGTCATATCAAGTACAAGCTGATTTCTGCTGTGGTTCGGCACACGGCCAGGAATTGCAAATGCCCAGTCCGGATGTGCACGGTAAAGATCACTGTCCTCGGAAATCATCTCCGGCTCAAACCAGAGACCGAATTTCATGCCCATCTTGTGAATTTTTTCTGCAAGCTGCGCCATGGAGCCGTTCATCTTTTTCTCGTTGACGAACCAGTCACCGAGACCACTGTTATCATCCTCTCGTTTTCCAAACCAGCCATCGTCAAGCACCAGCATCTCAATGCCAAGCTTTTGCGCCTGTTCTGCAATTTTCAGGATTTTTTCTTCGTTGAAATTAAAATAGGTTGCTTCCCAGTTGTTGATCAGAATCGGTCGTTTGGCATGCTTATATGCGCCACGGCAGATATGCTCGCGGATGATCTCATGATACTGCTGTGACAGTTTGGTAAGGCCGGTTCCGGAATAGCTTAAGATTGCCTGCGGGGTATCGAACGCCTCTCCTTTTTCCAGATGGAAGCAGAAATTGGTCGGATGAATACCCATCTGAAAACGGGTCTGATTTTTCTGATCCTTCTGTGCTGCCGCAACAAAGTTTCCGCTGTAAACGAGGCATGCGCCGATACAGGAACCGTGTGTCTCACCCGCACCCTCCTCGCAGAGGATCACAGCCGGATTGTAATGATGGCTCGATGTACCACGGGTGCTTCCGATCTCGACTTTTGCATGCTGCACCGGAATCCGCTCCGCCGTACGCTCCATCGCATGACGACCTGAGAAATAGATCATCTCATAATTTTCATACATCAGATCCATGCTGAATGACAGCATTTTTTCCAGCTCAATCGCCGTTTCTCCGTGATTTTCGAGTCTTGCCGCTCTCGTAATCACATTTTCCTTTTCAAATACACCGTAAAACAGCTTCAGAACAATATCGGAAGCCTTCTCCGTCATTGTAATAACAAGAGTCTCACCTTTTTCTTCCTCTGTATCGTACAGCGCCGGCATTCCCGGAATAGCATAGGAATGATCCAGAATTTCGAACGAATCGAAACGAAAATCTGCTGCAAAGCTGCCGTCCGCGTGGCGGATCTCAATCATATCATCACGGAAATCACCGACACCACTTCCCGGAATTTCCTGCGGAAGTGTATCAAGAGAATATTTCCGGTTAGGGCCTGCTTCCTCCGGATTTCCTGCAAATCCCATATCCGTACAGAAAATCAGACCGGAAAGATTTTCCTCACCGATTTTTTCTCCATAGTAGAGATGCAGAAGCACATTTTTGTCATCTGCGAACATCTGGTAACTGCTGTCTTTTGTCTGGAGGGTAAATAACCGTCCATTTTCACTTACTTTGATTGCCATGATTTCCTCCTCCTGCGGCATCTTGCAGTATCCTGCAAAACACGATATAATTTTACTGATATTTCGGAATCTCATCCTTTGTGACATTCCGGCTTTTCTGATGATTCTTTTTGTGAGGTATACTTATGGAAACTTCCTGGACACTTCCCGTCCAAAAGCATAAATTTTCGGATCTTTATCTCTGTTTCTGCGGTTACGAAGCCTGCCAGCCACTGCACAGCTACGGCCCGGCTGTCCGCCCCAATTACGTGATCCACTATATTATTTCCGGGAAAGGCACTTTTACCATCGGAAACCGCACTTACCGTTTAACCGCCGGACAGGGCTTTTTCCTGATGCCAAATGTCCGCACCTACTATGAAGCCGATGCGGATGATCCCTGGACATATCTCTGGATCGGTTTTGACGGCGAAAAAGCTGCCTCTTATGTACAGGAACTCGGTCTTTCCGAGGAGCACCCTGTCTACCAGTGCAACTTTTCCGGTGAACTGCAGTCCCTTTTGTTTCAGATGCAGAAGCACAATACCTATGACACCTCGGACCAGTATCTTCTGGAAGGCTGTCTGTACCAGTTTTTCTCAATTCTTTCCCGCGAAATCACGCTTGCCGATCCTTCTGCACGGGAGAGCGGCAATCTTTACGTGGAAAAAGCTGTTGAGTTTATCCGAAATAATTATTCCAATGAAATTCTTGTCTCGGATATTGCCAGATATGTATGCATCAACCGGAGTTACCTTTATACCCTGTTTCAGAAATATCTCCATACCTCACCGCAGGACTATCTTTCTTCCTGCCGGATCACGCGTGCGCTCGAGCTTTTATCGTATACGGATCTCTCCATCGAAACGGTCGCTTTTTCCTGTGGTTACCGGAATGCCGAAGTTTTTACCAAAGCCTTCCGCCAGAAGCAGGGCATGACGCCAAGTGCCTATCGGAAAAAGTTCCGCCTTGACACGACTCCTGACTCTGCACATGTTCCGTGATCTGTCTGATTTTATTATAACGAAATCTTTCTTCCATGAACAGGAAGAAATGTTATGGAAAACCGTCAAAATGTTAGATGGCGTTTCTTAATGGCTACAGACAGCAAAAAAGCGATACAGCTATGATTTCTCATTTCTGTATCGCTTCTTCATCTTAGCTCCCCGAGTTGGGCTCGAACCAACAACCCTTCGGTTAACAGCCGAATGCTCTACCATTGAGCTATCGAGGATTATTTAATTGAAGATATTTGATATACCTTCAAAACCGCATACACTACACATCTATCATTCCATCTTGTGAACACAACCATTCAGGTCAAGCCCTCGACCGATTAGTAACAGTCAGCTCCATGCCTTACGGCACT
>ERZ841116.1085-NODE-1085-length-15293-cov-3.757842_pt1 | contig 15293 bp, 13 predicted proteins | sample MGYA00519875_ERZ841116 | MGnify/ENA primary metagenome ERZ841116 (study PRJEB31850, sample SAMEA3708889) | human gut metagenome | biome: human gut; feature: human-associated habitat; material: faeces | place: China | collected 2014 ... | reverse complement strand
AGGCGTGTTCGGGACTTTCACCCGTTAGAGCGCGCCCATGGCGCGCAAACTAAAAATATCCCTCAGGGCTTCAAACCCTGAGGGGCATCTCCATTCAACTTAAGGACACTACTTTTATTTACATCGCCCTCTTCGTGATTCTTTTTGTTTTTCCGGAGATGATAGGGTTCGATTCCAAACAGGACATCGATATACGGAAGACACAGTGTACAGAAATCTCTGTTTCGTCATCAATACTCCAGGTAAGCCCCCTTCATCGGACTTGCTGCATGCTGACTGAAAAGTCTCAGCACACCTTTTTTATATTTTGCTTCTACCGGTTTCCAGTTTTTCCGTCTTTCGGCAAGAATCTGGTCAATTTCCTCCATCGACTTACGCTCTCCTGCAACTCCGATGATATTCAGTTTTCTTTCCATAACATCAATTTCAATCAGATCACCTTCTTCTACAAGTGCGATCGGACCACCGTCAACCGCCTCAGGACTGCAATGACCGATAACCGGACCTGTGGATGCGCCGGAAAAACGGCCGTCTGTAATCAGCGCAATACTCTTTCCAAGCTCTTTATCACTGCTGATTGCCTCTGATGTATAGAACATCTCCGGCATTCCGCTTCCTTTTGGTCCCTCGTAGCGGATGAAAACGGCGTCTCCCTTCTGAACCTTATGCTTCAGGACAGCATCCAGGCATTCTTCTTCGCTGTCGAACGGTCTGGCACGGAGCACAGCTTTAAACATCTCTTTCGGACATGCCGTATGCTTGATCACGGCTCCTTCCGGTGCAAGATTTCCACGGAGAATGGCAATACTTCCATCGGTTCCGATCGCCTTCTCATACGGACGGATAATATCTTCTTTTGTGAGGTTTACCTGATACCGTCTGTTGAATTCCTGAAGCCATTTTTCACATTTCTCATAGAATCCGTTCCGCTTCAGCTCTTCCAGATTTTCTCCTAATGTCTTTCCTGTAACAGTCATTACATCCAGATGGAGGTGTTCCTTGATTTCTTCCATGATAGCCGGTACACCGCCTGCATAGTAGAAGCACTCTGCCGGCCAGCGTCCTGCAGGACGTACATCCAGAAGATATCTGGCATTTCTGTGCAGTCTGTCAAAGGTATCTCCGGTAATCTCAATACCAAATTCATGTGCAATTGCCGGAAGATGAAGCAGGCAGTTGGTGCTTCCTGAAATTGCCGCATGTACGAGAATTGCATTTTCAAAGCTTTCCATCGTCACAATATCTGAAGGACGCATATGTTCCATCTTTGCCAGTCTTACCGCCTGTCTTCCAGCCTCTCTTGCAAATGCAAGAAGATCCGGGCTGGTTGCCGGCATCAGTGCTGTTCCCGGAAGTGCAAGACCAAGCGTCTCTGCCATGATCTGCATCGTAGAAGCTGTTCCGATAAAAGAACATGCACCGCAGCTCGGGCAGGCATTACATTTCGCCCAGTCAAGTTTTTCTTCATCAATCTCGCCGCGCTCAAACTTTGCACTGTACATTCCGAGCTGCTCCAGTGTCAGCATTTCCGGACCCGCATTCATGGTTCCACCCGGAACAAACACGGACGGAATATCGACTCTGGCAAGTCCGATCAGATTTCCCGGCACTCCTTTGTCGCAGCTGGAAAGATAGACACCGGCATCAAACGGAGTCGCATTTGCATGAATCTCGATCATATTTGCAATCATTTCACGGCTGGCCAGGCTGTAATTGATTCCGTCTGTTCCCTGACTTTCGCCGTCACAGATATCGGTGCAGTGATAGCGTGCACCAAATCCGCCTTCCTCTGCAATTCCTTTCCGTACCTCTTCCTCCAGGATATTCAGGTGCCCGCTGCCCGGATGACTGTCACCATACGTGCTTTCCACTATGACCTGAACCTTTCCCAGATCTTCTTTCGTCCATCCGGTTCCGATGCGCAGCGGATCCAGCTCCGGCGCAAGTTTTCTCATTTTCTGACTTTTTAACTGCATTATCTTTTCCTCCCTGTACCTTTTATGTACTTTCGGAATCTTTCTACACTTTCTTTTGCGGCTGATTTTCCGGCAGTTGCAATCATCAGCCGCATTGGATCCGCCGCAAACGTTGTTCCTTCCATTCTTCTGTCTCCTCCTAATTCATCAGATGTTTTTTTACAACACACACCAGCATTTCCTGCTATTTTCTTGTGTTACACGAATATCTTTTGTTGTTCAGCCTTGAATTCATCCGATGTATTTATCGTATAATCATCTTATTTAAAAATCAATATTGGAATTTTATCTAAAAAAACATTTTTGTTTTTGTGTGTTTTGATACTTTGACTTCGATCTATAAAGCTATTATGATAAGAAGTAATAACGGAACAGCTAAGAAACGGAGCAAATCATATGATGACTTTATCACAGGAAGAAAAAGGTCTTCCGCAAAAAATATCAGATGACATCATCGCGCTTATTTTAGAGGAAAATTTGAAGCCGGGAGACAAACTCCCCAATGAAACCATTCTCTCGCAACGCCTGGATGTGGGAAGAAGTTCTCTCCGGGAAGCCATGAAGCTTCTGGCCTCCCGAAACATTGTCACCGTCCGCCAGGGATCCGGAACCTATATCGCCGCGTCTCCTGGTATGGTAGAAGATCCCCTTGGATTTATTTTCATTGACAATAAACAGAAGCTGGTTCAGGATCTTCTGGAGGTTCGTTTTCTGCTCGAACCTTCGATTGCTGCCATGGCTGCCACACGCGCAGATGAAAAAGACATCAAAAAAATAACTGCACTCTGCGATGAAGTAGAAACGCTCTTAAAAAATCATGAAGATCACACACAAAAAGATATTGATTTTCACACAGCTATCGCTTTAAGCAGCAAAAACGTTGTTGTACCAAGGCTGATACCTGTGATCAACAGTTCCATTCCTCTGTTTGTGGAGACAACCGGGGGAATCCTTCGCAGCGAAACCATAGAAAGCCACCGTGAAATTGCCGATGCGATTGCCTGCCGCGATCCGCTCCGCGCACAGGATGCCATGTATCTCCATCTTGTCTATAACCGCAAATGGATCTGCAGCCTCTCGCAGAAGCAATGAATTATACAAAAAGCCCGGGCACTTGGCTCCGGGCTTTTTTCGTTTAAATAAGCAGGCACAAAATACGGAAAGGTGTAAATATCATCACCATAACGAATTCCGAAGCACAACAACTCCGAAAATCAGCAATACCACTCCCGGGATAAAAAAGAGGACACCCCCAAGTACCGGTTTTTGCGGCTGATATTCTGTGATATTTTTGGGATTGGACGGTTCATAATAGCCGGTACGCTGCATGCCGGGCTTTTGCACGGTGTCAGATCCATGACGGCTCGTATAGTGATAGACCTCTCCGTTTACTGTGTACTCATAGGTCGGCAGATAACAAATATCCGTGACCAGTTCCTGATTGCCGTCACCCTTGTCTTCCCATCGCTGGGTTTCTGATTTCGTCTGTTTGATCAGTGTCATAGTTGTGGTGGCTGTGTACTTTTGGCTGTCATCCTCATACTCGGCATAAACCTTTTTCCGATGCCGGGTTCCCAGCCAAAACAGAAGTATTGCTCCCAAAAGTAACCCAATCGCCAGACCCATACATTTCCCCCTTCCTGTCTGCTTTCTTTTGTAAGTATTGATTTATAGTAACTATTCAGTAGCCACTGTCCCGCGAGGTGTTTTGACATGAATATTTCAGAATCCCGAGACATACAAGCCAAAATGCCATCACCGGTTTCTTCTGTTTTTATTATAACAGAACCCTTCTTTCCGCACTACTATATTATTCATCTGTGCAAAAAGATTGTTACTGTCCACTCCGTTCTCAGCAACACGCCTTGCAGAATATCATCAGTGAACAGCAACAAAGGATTCCATAAAAATAATTTCATGTAAACTATGAGAAACACACTGCGCATCCTCGCGGAGCGTTTTTTACTTTACAGGAAAGTAATTTCCTGTAAAGTAAAAAAGCTTCCCGGGAAAATCCCGGGAAGCTTTCTGAATTTATATTTTTTATTCTATTTCTTCCGGCTCCATGCTCAGCACGTGCTCTTCACCTTTTTCAGTGATATCATATTTCTTTTTGTACTCGCTGAAGTATGTGTAATATTCGAAACTGTCCGTCGGATAGATCTTACTGTCGCGGATATGCATATCCGGGTCTTGTTCGCCACTCTTCATCAGGGCTACCATGGCACTTGCACAATGGGATGCAATTCGTCCGAAGCTATTCAGGATATCGTTAAATACAGTTCCCTCTTCCAGCCCGCAATTGCCATTGCTCAGTCGTTCCACATGGTGCATCTTCAACTCGTCACACAGATGTGTGATGACCACACCGAGAGGAGCCACCCTCTGTGCTGCCTCTTTATCATCATTCAGAAAAGCGTTGCAGGTAATGTTGATTTCTTCGCGTACCGCTTCCATAACGATATTCAGCTCATTCCATGCTGCCGGTGAAAAGTCTGTGTGATTGTCATGCATCTCGTTGGACATATGCGCAATATAAGAAGCATGGTCTCCGATACGCTCAAAGTCACCGATCGTGTGCAGATACAGAGATACCTGACGGGTCTGTACCGTGTTCATCTCACGCTTTGTCAGCTGAATCAGATATTCTCCCAGACGGCTTTCATATTTGTCAATCAGATCTTCTTTTCTCTGTACTTTGTCAAACTTATCCTGCTGATATTCATTCAACAGATTCATGGCTCTGTTGACATTCTTGCGAAGTTTCTTTGCCATGCCGTTCATCGCACGGTGACACTGCGCGATTGCCAGTGCCGGATAGTTCAGCAGACGTTCCTCTAACAGATCAAAATCTGCTTCGTCTTCCAGTTCTTCCGCACTGTCTTTTACCAGGATGCATACCAGCTTTTCGAGTTTCGGAATAAACGGGAACAGTACTACTACAGTTGCCACACGGAATACTGTATTTAACAATGCGATAGATACCGGTGTCATCACCATATCTGTAAAGGTAAAGTGAACAAATGCATTGGCTGTATAAAAGATAACAGACCACATGATCAGTCCGAACAGGTCGTTCAGCAGATAGACCAGTGCGGTTCTCTTTCCATTTTTATTGGCGCCGATCGCAGAGATCAAAACCGGACAGGCCGCACCAACACCGATTCCCAGTACGATAGGGAAAGCACTTGCAAATGTTAAGAGACCGGTAACAGAAAGTGCCTGCAGCACACCAACGGTGGCAGATGCACTCTGTAAAACTGCTGTAAACAGGATACCTACCAGAATACCTGCCAGCGGGTTGGAAAACATCGTCAGCATCTTGATAAAGGTAGGATTTTCACGCAGCGGAGAAACCGCTCCACTCATCATCTGCATACCTGTCATCAAAATGGCAAAACCAAGCATGATATTTCCAATATTCTTATGTACGGAACGTTTGCAGAACATACGGAAAATAATGCCAATTACAGCTACAACGGCAGAAATCGTCGCAGTAGAAAAGATACTTGCGATTCCGCCACCACTTCCTCCAATATAAGAAAGACACAGGATCCAGCCGGTAATACTGGTTCCGATGTTGGCACCCATGATGATACCGATCGCCTGCTTCAGTTTCATCATACCGGAGTTTACAAAACCGATGACCATGACCGTCGTGGCGGATGATGACTGAATCACACTGGTAACACCCGTACCAAGAGCTACTCCTTTCAACGGTGTATTTGTCATTCGATATAAGAAGGCTTCCAGTTTGTTACCTGCCACCATCTTCAGGCCATCGCCCATCAAAGACATTCCAAACAAAAATAATGCTACACCGCATAGCAAAGACAAAATCATTGAAAAAATTGCCATATTTTTCTCCTCTGTTGTCTGACATCCCGGATCTGTTTCCGGAATGGACACATTCTAAATTTGGTTTCTTTTTACTTTTGTTTTACTTCTTATTTTCTTTTTCTTAACATTTCCTTTCTTATTATGCCATGTTGCCGTCATGATTACAATGTTTGATTGTTTTCCGACGTGATTTTTATCATCCCGTCAAAAATGCGCCGTTTTTTTTGTGTAAATTTCAGCAATTTTCCAACTATTTTCTCTATTGACATACTTGTGTGTACCTTTATGTCAATTTCGGCTTTTCTGTTAAATTTTTAACGTCGCAGTATGGCTCTCCGTAGAATGTTTTTTCATTTACGGGAAGAAAATTGGCCGGAAACAAAAAAACGATGTCTCATCCCCTGTTCAGAAGTTATGAAACATCGTCTTACTTTTACAGATACGAACGAATATCCACCGTAAGTTTTTCTTCTATATTAATCAGCCGTTTGGCAATATCCTTTGCCTTTTCGTCAGCCTCTGCATACTGGTTCAGACAGCGGTGCAGCGACTTGATTCCCATATTGCATCCATCCGTCATCAGATCGGCGATCGTTGCGTCAGACTCATCCAGCACCAGTTTTCCTTTCGTCTTCATCCAGGACATGCCTTTTGCCATCAGGTTCGGTTCTTTCCCCTCATCCCCGTTGGCTTCCAGTTTCCGCCGGATCTCCTCCTGCAGTTTTTCATGTTTATCCCTGCATCCAAGTAACAGCTGCCGGAATTTTTCTTCTTTTACATACGGAAGTACCTCCTGAATCGAAGCAATTCCCATCTGTACACCGGCGTCACACTCCTGTAACAGCCGGATTGTCTCTTCCTGTCCCATCATTTCTTACTGCCTCCTTTTTTGTTACATGCAGATATAGTATGACGTTTGAAAAAGACTTTTATGCGAATATTTTTGTTTTTCTGAAAGCCTCATGCATGATTGACGTAACACGTTTTGATGTATTTTTCAGACTCCCACGATTGCTTTGCTCCAGATTTCCGTCAGTTTTTCCAGAGAATACGCTGCATTGGCAGGGCTTGTGGACGGCAGTTCTTCCATCGGAAGGTTCAGTTCCTTATCCTGATACTTTCTGTAAAGTTTTCCTGCTGTTTTTCCGTTGGTGTAAATCTTCCGGATCTGCGATTCTCCCACGATTTTCCCAAGATCCGCCGGAACCACATCTTTGATACTGCTGTCGCTCGACCCGATGATACTACACTGTTCGATCACATCATATACGGCAACACCCCGCCGGAGAAGCATCGCTTTTTTCTCTTCCACCGTCTGTGGCTCCTCCTCTTTCAACACTGCCGCCAGCACCTTCCAGAACCGATTCCGTGGATGCCCGTAGAAAAATTCCTGTTCTCTCGATTTTACAGACGGAAAACTTCCAAGGATAAGGATTCGTGACCTGCTGTTATACACCGGCCCGAAGCCGTGACTGATGTTTTGATATTCTTTCATATCTCTACTCCTTTTTTCTTATAAACCACCGTAACTGTTCAGTACCTTCACAGTTACGAGCCAAAATGCATAAAAATCACCTTCGGTGATGGCATTTTGGCTTGTATGTCTCGGGATTTTGACATATTCATGTCAAAACACCCCGCTGGACAGTGGCTACTGAATAGTTACAAACCACCTAAAAATAAGGGAATCTCCACCAGGCAAGGCGAATCTTCCCTTATTTTCTCATCATTTTTTATTTCATCGCCCGTTCCTTCCCGGACAACACCGTTCCCACGATCAGCAACACCGGAAATACAATCGCTGCAAAGATTCCTTTTTTCAAATTTTCGGAAAACATGCTGGACACATAACCAACCAGAGTCGGACCGCCGGAGCAGCCGAGGTCACCGCCGAGGGCTAACAATGCAAACATAGCGGTTCCACCGTTTCGCATGACAGCAGATGCCTTGCTGAAGCTTCCCGGCCACATGATTCCTACGGACAGACCGCAGATCGCACATCCCAGCAGGGACAGCTGTGGAAGCGGAGACAGGGAAATCAGCAGATAAGAGCCTATACAAAGCAGCCCGCTGCCTACCATGAACTTGTCAAGATCAATTCTATCACCAAATTTTCCATAAAACGCTCTGGCACTTCCCATCAGGATGGCGAAAGCCATCGGTCCTGCCAGATCGCCGACCGCTTTGCTTACTCCCAGACCTTTTTCCGCGAAAGTGGACGCCCACTGGCTGACCGCCTGCTCGCTGGCTCCGGCGCAAACCATCATCAATAACAGGATCCAGAACATTTTCTCCCTGCACAGGTCAAGAATTGTCATTCCCGTTTCTCCTTCTTCTACCAGAGGAGCAATCGGTGCTTTTGTAAAAATCAGTCCGTTCACAATTGGGATGATCGCCCAGGCACACGCAAGGATCTTCCAGTTTTCAATCCCGAAAATTTTAAAAAAGCAGGTGGAGATCAGTACAACTGCCACATGTCCCCAGCAGTAAAATGAATGCAACAGACTCATCGCTTTTTCTTTGTTGTCTGTCGGGCAGCTCTCCATGATCGGACTGATCAGTACTTCGATCAGACCGCCGCCGATCGCATAGATCATAACAGACAATAGAATTCCTGTATACGCATCCGGTAAAATGTTTGGCAGTACGACCAGTCCGATCAGTCCCAGCGCGGATGCCGCATGTGCGATCACGATCGATACCCTGTAGCCGATCTTATCGACAAATCCGGCAGATAGCAGATCCACAATCAGCTGAACACCAAAGTTGAGTGTGATCAGCATGGTAATCTTACTCAACGGAATCCCATACGTTTTTTCAAAGGTTAAAAATAGCAACGGTACAAAGTTATTGACCACCGCCTGCACCACATAGCCGATAAAACAGGCATATATGGTTTTCTGATACTTATCTTTCATCACTTTCCTCCCATGTGCGCCCCGTTTTCCGGAGCTTATCCTGTTTATATTATATATCAGCCTGTGTCGTTTGTAATTGCATTTATTTCACTTCTTTTTATACTATATCAGTAACTGTTCAGTACCTTCACAGTTACGCTACCTGCTGTATAGTTACATTCATTCATCCTTTAGCTGAGATACTCTCTGATTGCAGCCTCCTGCAACCCTTCCCCGATCACGATCAGGATCTCCTGTCCTTCTTTGATCGGCTGTTTTTTCAATTCATGGCGAGTTGCATTGACCTCGATCCAGCTGCCATTTTCCTCCTGCATAAATCCTTTGATCCGGAAGACTGCCCCACAGGACGGATCTGCAAAGATTTTTTTCATTCCGGCAAGAATTTTCTCCACCGGCATCTGACGTTCCATCACATACACCGTGTCAAAACTGTTTTCTTCTGTAAAATCCATTTTCTGATAATTTTCCTGCACATAATCGCATTGCTGAAGCTTTGCAAAATCCTCATCCGTGAGCGCCAGACTGCCTTTCCGGATAATTTCCTGATCCAGTCTGCGACCGCAGCGTACCTTTTCCAGTGCTCTGTTCAGATGTGTAACCGTTGCCTTGATTTCTTCCTTCGTTGCCTCTTCTGCTCGGCTCAACACAACCGCACCCGCATGTGCCGCCTCCGAAGCCAGCAGATACTCAGACATGTCCGAAAGTTCCGACTCCAGCTTTGCGTTGACTACAGTAATGACATTTCCGATCTGATACCACCGATCCAGTGGTTCATCCCGCAGCACATCAAAGAATTCATCCACATCGTATACACCGGATGGTTCCACCAGTACCCGATCATACCCGCACATTCCCATCGCGATCAGCTTCGTGCGAAATCTCCTCCGGTGTGTTTCCCTGTCGCATCCACCGGCAATCATCTCCAACTCGCACTTATCCCCCATCAGTTCCTGCAATAATAACATATCCACATTGACCGCGCCAAAATCATTTTCCAGAATTCCGATGTTCATTCCCTGATCCATCAGATATTTTGCATAGTGTTTGATAAATGTCGTTTTTCCCGAACCTAAGAATCCGGTGATAAGATCAATTGTAACCATATTTTCTCACCTCACGTTGTTTCCATATCATTCTGTCAGTTTTACATGACTACATTATGTTCGGTATTACTCCTGTTCTCACCTTACCCTCTTGTCACACGATGGATCCGGGTTTCATCATAACGATCCTGCTGGGTTCTCTCTTCTGCCGGATATCCCAGCGCAAAGATACCGAAGGCCCGCTGACTTTCCGGAATACCGATGATTTTTTCTACTTTTTCCATCCTGTCCTCTAACGGCGCGATTCCCATCCAGACACCGCCAAGTCCCACTTCATCGGTGGCAAGCCACATATTTTCCATACAGATACTCAGGTCAATCTGTGCGTACGCCGGTACGGTACATTCTTTCCGGTAAGCGGTAACGATCGCCACCGGTGCTTTCGCAGTGAGTTTTGCGTATGGTGTTGTCTCAGAAAGTTCTTCTAAAATCTCCGGATCTTCCACGATGTAGAATTCCCACGGCTGCTGGTTACAGGCAGATGGTGCTGCCATGGACGCCCTCAGAATATAATCCAGTTTTTCCGGTTCTACTTTTTTTTCCTGATACTTTCTAATACTGACTCTGTGAAATAAATCTGCCATTATTTTTTCCTCCCATATCATCGTTTTATATATCTATTATCTTATCATTTTTCCGTATATTTTCCAAATCATTTTCGCTACTGTCCTATTTTAGTTGATAATTCTGTTACTGGTACTCCGCAGCCAGTAACACGCTGCGCAATGCACAGAATTTATGCTGATCATATAAATTTGCGCGATATCTCTCGGTTTTTCTGTGACCTTCACTCACCCAAAACGTCTCGCGGGATATTACCCGGAAACAGTAATATAATTCTCACTTTTTATTTATATTCACTAAAAATCATTGCGGAATTTTGGTACTTTTTAACTGTATTGCCTGTCCATTTATTTTCCGATATAATAGATATCAATAAGGGTCAATCACAGCTTTGACCCTTATCTCTATGTAAACAGCTATAATTAAAGGAGGTTCCCCAATGGAAAATGAAATTTTTGAAAAGGCTCCCGTGCCGAAAGCCTTTTTTACGATGGCACTCCCAGTGGTGTTCAGTATGGTGATTTCCCTGGTCTATAATATGGTAGATACTTACTTTATCGCCCGTACCGGCAACACCAATCTTGTGGCGGGTGTCTCTCTCGGCGCACCGATTTTTACTTTGATGATCGCCCTCGGTGATATCTTCGGACTCGGTGGAAGTTCCGTGATCTCCCGGCTCTTCGGCGAGAAAAAAGACGCAGACGGAAAACGTCTCAGCGTCTTCTGTTTTTATGGCGCAATCCTGTGTGGAATCGTGATCACCGCTCTTATGCTGTTGTTTCGCCATCCGATTCTCGGACTGCTCGGTGCTGACACGGATACTTATACCTACGCTTCCCAGTACTATACCTGGCTGGTGCTCGGTGCACCGTTTATCATTGTGGCGCTGACTCCGTCGAACCTGCTTCGTACCGAAGGATTTGCCAAAGCTTCCATGATCGGTACGATTCTTGGATCTGTCGTCAATATCATTCTGGATCCGATCTTTATTTCCGTGCTTGGATTCGGCGCAGCGGGTGCGGCGATTGCTACGGTTATCGGAAATATCTGTTCTGATATTTTCTTTGTCTGGTTTTTACTGACCCGCAGCAAACGGCTTTCCGTCAGTCCTTCCGGGTTCTATATTCACAAAGCCGAGCTGCTTCAGATCTTCGCCATCGGTATCCCGGCTTCCATCACCAACCTGATGCAGAGTCTCGGCATAGCACTCACGAACCGCTCCCTTCTGCCTTTCGGAAACGACCACGTCGCAGCCATGGGAATCGTCATGAAAGTCAACATGATCGCCGTGCTGATTCTGGTTGGATTTGCCTTCGGTGGGCAACCGCTGATCGGCTATAACTACGGTGCAAAAAATTGCCGCCGGCTGAAAGAAATCCTTTCTTTCGCCTATAAGTTTGAATGTGGTCTTGGTCTTCTTCTGACCATTCTTCTTTCTCTGGCAGCCCGCCCGATGATCCGAATCTTTATGAAAGATAACACAATCGTCTCCCTCGGCGTTCCGATGCTCCGAATGCAGCTGCTCGGTATGGTGTTCGTGGCGATTGTTCTGGTCACCACCTGTACATTCCAGTCCGCAGGTATGGCAAGAAACGCGTTTCTGTTATCGATCAGCCGCCAGGGAGTGATCTTTGCCATTGTACTTGCGATTGCTTCCCACACAATCGGATATCAGGGGATTTTGCTGTCGCAGGCTATTTCAGATCTGCTGACCGCTGTGCTTGCTATCGCCCTTTATCGGACAAGTGTTGCAAAAGAACTCCACACCTGAAAAAGTTATAACATATCATTCTAAAGCATAAAAAGTTCGAATCCATCTGTTGTATAACAACTCGTGGATTCGAACTTTTTATGTTTTTGATGTCGGATTGTTCCGTACTTTTTCGAGCAATCCTTTTCAGGTTTACGCTACAGGCTGAACACACCCAGTGACTGCAGAAGCAGTGCTGCCAGCAGAACCGGCGCGATGAATTTTACCATAACAATATACAGTTTCTTTCTTCCGAACTTATAGCCGCCAATCGTTACTTCATCGATAATGGTCTGTGGTTTTACCACCCAGCCGATCAGGATACAGCTGAGCAGTGCAACAGTCGGCATCAGCAGGTTGTTGCTCAGGTAATCCATCAGATCCAGAATCTGTGCAACCGCACCATTCGGAAGTTTCAGTTCAAAGTACAGGACATTGTATCCCAGACACACGATCACTCCGACAATACATGCATAGAGCGTTACCAGAACCGTTCCTTTCTTTCTGCTCACATGGAACCTGTCAATAATGTTGGATACAATCGATTCCATGACAGATACGGAAGACGTTACCGCTGCAAAAGATACCATCAGGAAGAAAATCGTTCCAATGACCGGACCGGCTGCTCCCATCGCCTCAAAAATCTTCGGCAATGATACAAACATCAGTCCCGGACCGGCGGACATTCCCTCTGTTCCCATGAACGTATACACGGCCGGAACGATCATCAGACCGGCCAGCAGAGCCACCGCGGTATCAAACCATTCAATCTGATTAATAGAACGCATCAGATTGGTCTCTTTCTTTACGTAAGATCCATAAGTTACCATAATACCCATCGCCACACTGATCGAGAAGAACAGCTGTCCCAGTGCATCGACAAATACGATCACAAAGTCTTTCAGTGTCATACCACTGAAATTTGGTACCAGATAAACTTTCAGCCCCTGCAGACCGGTTCTTGTCACACCGTCCGCATCGCTGTGAGACAACGTCATCGAAAAGATGGATATGCCAACGATCATTACCAGAAGAATCGGCATCAGGATCCTGCTGTAATTTTCAATTCCTTTGTTTACTCCCCTGTAAACAACAAATGCGGTCAGGAACAGGTAGATAAACAGCCAGATGATCGGCTGCCACACGCTTGTGATATAGCCGGTAAAATAGCCGTCCTGTGCGGCTTCCACCCCATGTCCGGTGATAAAGGTTCCCAGATATTTCAGTACCCATCCACCGATGGAACAGTAATAGGGCAGAATCACAACCGGAATGATACACGCCAGAATGCCAAGACCGCCCCATTTGGGGTGAATCATCCGGTACGCATTCAACGGACTCTGTCCGGTTTTTCTTCCGATAGCTACATCTGTGGTCAACAGCGTAAAACCAAAGGTCAGTGCCAGAATAATGTAAACCAGAATGAAGGTTCCTCCTCCATCCTTCGCTGCCAGATACGGAAATCTCCAGATATTTCCCAGTCCGACAGCACTTCCTGCTGCTGCAAGTACGAATCCAATAGATCCGGTAAAATTTCCTCGTTTGTTTCCTTTCTCCATACGTTACTCACTTTCTAAAATTTTTGTACCTTACTACTGTACCCTGATTTCAGAATCTTGTCTATCATTTTCCTGATTTTTTTTGGTTTTTTATAATCCTTCAGCAGATAGGATCCCGTGAGGTGTTCCGACATGAAAATGGTTACCGTTCACTCCGTTCCCAGTAACACGCTTTGCGATGCACAGAATTTATACTAATCGCATAAACAGATATTTTTAACATTTCCCGCAAAATCATGTTATAATTTAATCTGATACGAATGAAACTTACTATTTTTCGGAATATATAAGAATAAATGGAGGGGACTATGGAGCATCAACGACTGACAAATAAAGAAGTGAAAAAGAAAAACCGGAATCAGATTTTCCGTTATATTTGTACCCATGGAACGGTATCCAATCCGGATATTGTCTCCGACCTGCACCTGAGTCTCCCAACCGTGACCAACACCACCAGAGAACTTCTCGAATCGGGGCTTCTGCGGGATCTCGGAGAGATGCAGTCCACCGGTGGCCGCAGAGCCAGAGCGCTGTGTGCCGCTTCGGATTATCGGTTTTCCATCGGACTGGATATCACCCGGAATCATCTTGGCATCCTTCTTTTGAATCTGACCGGAGACATTATAAAATATGAAAGAATACAGCTTGGGTTTTCCAGAAGTTCCGCCTATTTCTCCGAAGTCTGTCAGAAAATTGATGATTTTCTCCTGGAAACGGAGATTTCCGGAGAACAGATCCTTGGTCTTGGCATCTCTCTTCCAGGAATCGTCGATCCGGTGCGGAAAATGATCACTTATTCCCATGCCCTCGGTGTGCGGGATCTGCCTTTTGGGGAAATACAATCGTATTTCCCATGGCACTGTACCTTTTTAAATGATGCAAATGCAGGGGCTTTTGCGGAAGGCATCGGTTCAGATCTGCCTTCCTCCTTCTTTTATCTTTCTCTGAGTAACACCGTGGGCGGTGCCATCTTTCACGATGGCAATCTGCTTCCAGGCGATGCTTTCCGCTGTGGAGAAGCCGGTCACATGACTCTGATTCCCGATGGAAAACCGTGTTACTGCGGAAAAACCGGCTGCGTCGATGCCTACTGTTCCGCCAGACTCCTCTCGGATCTGTCCGGCGGACGGCTGGAAGATTTCTTTCTCGGACTTCAGCAGAACAACCCGAACTATCGTTCCGTCTGGGACACCTATCTGAAACATCTGGCTGTCGTCATCAACAACCTGCATATGATCCTCGACTACGATATCGTCCTCGGCGGTTATGTAGGAAGCTTTCTCACCCCCTGGCTCGATACGATCCGCCACCTGGTTGCTGAACGCAATACTTTCGAAGACGATGGCAGCTTTGTAAAACTGTGCACCTACCAGACCGGAGCGGCGGCTTATGGGGCGGCGATGGATGTGATGGAAGAGTTTTTACGCACTGTGTGAGTTCCTGACAGGATTCATTCTGATACCCAAAGAGATCCACCAGATTTTCAGAAAAAATCTGGTGGATCTCTTTTTTCTTATTTCAAAATATGTTTTACAGATATGCAATACTCTGATTCTCAAATACCGCACTTCCATCTGTAACTC
>ERZ841116.1084-NODE-1084-length-15295-cov-10.960105_pt1 | contig 15295 bp, 8 predicted proteins | sample MGYA00519875_ERZ841116 | MGnify/ENA primary metagenome ERZ841116 (study PRJEB31850, sample SAMEA3708889) | human gut metagenome | biome: human gut; feature: human-associated habitat; material: faeces | place: China | collected 2014 ... | reverse complement strand
CAGCTTTTAGTAACTTCTTAAGAACCCTTTTTTTCTAGTGTACTTGACAAAGGGTACATTTTATGCCTAATCTCTTTTTTTAGATTTTAAAATACATTCTTAATATTCCTAATATAAGAAGGTGAACAGGATAAAACCAATAATTTATAATTTTATTTTGATTACCACGTTTTCCGTTATATGTAAGAACAAGACCAAACCCTAGTATAGACCAAAGTGTTTTAATTAAAGTAAGGTATCCAAGAGCACAACCTATAACAAGATTATTATAGAAAATATAAAATAAGTAGACGATTATTATTGAGTAATGCTCGTAGTCTAATCCAAATTGCATAGATATAAATGATGAAATAAGAATTAATACTACTGATGAGAAATACCATAAAATACTAGGTTTATTTTTTAATTTACTTTTTAGTATGTCTATAATCCATATTGTTATAAGAGATAATGCTAAAGTAAATAAAACATTGTTTGCTCTTGTATTAAAAAATGTGCGGGAGAAAAACATATCAAATGGTATTTCTGATATAACTGCAAATATTAATAAGTTTGCAAGATATTTTTTTCGACTTTTTGTTTTGAAAAATCCTTCAACAATGAAAAATGCGAATAAAGGAAATGCAATTCTTCCAATAACATCAAAAAAATCACTTATTTCTAAAAGTAATCCTCCATCTAAAATAGGATATATTAAAGCTTTGTTTACATGGTCAATTAACATAGATAAGAAGGCGATATATTTTAATTGTGCACCAGATAGCAATTTTATATTATCTAGTCCCTTCTTTTCAAGTTTTATTGTTTTTATCATAAATTTAATCCTTTCTAAATCTTTTGTTTTTTACAGTATAATATACACAAATACTTATATCAATAATTTTTTATTAGGAAAAAAATGGTTAAAAATATTGTGTTTAATTATAGCTAATATCTACTAAATTTATGGTTAAATTTAGAATATAAAGAATACGTTATAGATTAAAAAATAAATTTATCAAAAAATGTATAATTTAATTGCTAAAAAATGATATAAATGGTAGAATAATGTATAAATTAAATAGGTAAACCTAGGGAAATCTAGGGACACAAAGCTATAGGGACTAAGGTTATTAACTATGTCAGCCAGTTGCCAAAGGGTACATTACAATACTTTTTGTTTTAAACTTAGTATTAATGTCAAGTGTATACTTTTACACGAAACATTAAATTATTAGGCTAGATTTAAGTTACTCTTTTTGAGTAACTTTTTTTATTAATGTACTTCTGAGGAGATTATAAATCATTCGGGAGGAGAAAAATGCATAAAAAAAGAATAGCAGCCTTAACATTGGCAGCAATAATTTTTAACTTTTCATCAAACACTGTAGGAGTTTTGGCTCATGAAGTAGAACAAATTAAGCCGAAACAAGGTATATCAAGTAAAAAGGATGTACAATCAAATCAAGCTAAAGTTAGTAAATTTGATTTACTTAACAACAAAAATTTAGAAAAATACAATAAAGTTTTTAAATTAGACAAATCTAAAATAATCGCAATAAACAACAATGGTGGTAATTATCCAGCATCAGAGCTATATAAAGCTATTGATAATAATTTTAGCACTCATTGGGAAACAGGAAGATACAATAGAGAAGACTTTGAAAATGAAGTGACACTTACATTAGATGAGGTTACAAGTTTAGATAGAATAGTATATGGAGCAAGACAAGATGGAGCAAAAGGTAAAGGTTTTGCTGAGAAATTTGAAATATATGCTTCACTAACAGATGACCAAGATGACTTTACTTTAGTAAGCCAAGGTGGATACTCAGGTTCTACTGGAGATATCGTAGAAATAAAATTTGAAGAAACTAAATTTAAAAGAATAAAATTTAAATTTAAAAAAGCTAATCAAAATTGGGCATCAGCTTCAGAATTTATGCTTTATAAAAAAGATACACTATCTGAAACTATAAATGATTTATTTACAGATGGTACTATGACTAAATTAAAAGATAAATACAACAGTATAGATGTAATAGATAAATTGGAAGATGAAGTAAATAAACATCCACTAAAAGATGATTTAGAATATGCAATAAATCTAGCAAAAGAGATATTACAAGGAGACAAAGATTATTCAGATAGAATTTTTACGTTGACACAATATGGAGATACTCATGCAAAAGCAAGAAATACATTAGGAATGTCTAGATTTGGAACAGATTTACAATCTACTGGTATAGTAGCGAAACCAGGAGAAGTATTCAAAATTTATGTTGAGGCTCAAGAAGGTGCACCCCTTCCTAAAATAGCATTTACCCAACAAGAAGGACATTATAATAATTGGAAAAGAGAGTATCAATTAAAAAGAGGGCTTAATGTTATAACAGTTCCTGAAATTTATAATAATTCATGGACAAACAAACCTGTAAAAGGTGGTGCTGTTTATTTAATAAATAAATACACATCAAGTGAGCAAGGAAAAGCTCCAATAGTTCGTATTGAAGGTGGAGAAGAATTTCCTTTATTTAATGTAGGAGATGATAAAGAAGCTTTTTTAGAAAAACTAAAAGCTTATAAAGTAAAATTAGAAAAAGACCCTGAAAATACAGTTGATATATATGAATTTAATACAAAAAGATTTATGTATACAGGAACAACAAAAGCTGCATATCAAGTATATGTAAATGAAGGTGTTGATGTTGATGAAAGTGTTGATGTTTGGAATAAACAAATACAAGATGCTTTTGATTTTGCTGGATTAAAAGATGATAAAAGTGATCCGACAAATGATTCTACAAATGTTAGAACAACAGTAAGATTAATGCAACCATATGGAGCTGCATATGCTGCGGGAGACCATGTTGGTATTCAAAGACATATCCAGGAAATAGCATTAAGAACAGACCAAGATAGTATTAATAGTATACTTTGGGGGATGATTCACGAAGTTGGTCACCAAATGGATATATCATCTAGAGAACTTGGTGAAATAACAAATAACATGTTTTCAAATAATGCATATATGAAAAATAATGCAGGTGATAGAGTTCCATATAATGAGTTATACAATTTATTAGCTCCAGATGATTCATCACAAAATTTTGATGATATTAGTTATAGCCAAAGATTAGGGATGTTTTGGCAACTACAATTAAAGAAAGATACATATTGGCCAGAACTAGAATCGCTTTATAGAAAAAGAAAGCCAAGTGTTAGAAATGAGCAGGAAAAAAGAGATACAATAGCATTGTATTCATCAGAAATTTTAAATATGGATTTAACTAAATATTTTGAAAAATACGGATTTAAAATATCTGATAGTTGCAAAGAAAAATTAAAACAATTCTATAATGATTGTGAAAAAATCTGGTACTTAAATGGAAATGCATTAAGTTATAAAGGGAATGGATTTGAAAATAAAAATACAGGTTTAGATGTTTCTTTATCAAAAACTGATGCAGGTATAAGGCTTAATATGGATATAAACCAAGATATGAAAAATGACTTACTTGGATTTGAAATTATCAAAAATGGAAAAGTAATTGCATTTACTACATCAGGTACTTATACAGATACTAAAGCTAAAGACACAAATGAAAACATCGAATATGAAGTTGTTCCATATGCATTAAACTTATCAACGGGAGATAAAGTTCAGCTAAACTCATTAAAACCAAGTATAAGTGTTCAACAAAAGAAATTGACATTGAAATTAAATGAAAAATTTGATGCTAAAAGTTATGCAAAAGCATTTACAAATGAAGGCGAAGATATAACAGAGTCATTAAAAGTTGAGAGCAATGTTGATACTACGAGAGGTGGAAATTACGAAGTAAAATATATAATAACTGAAAACAATACAAATATAGAAAAAATAATGAAAGTTGAAGTGGTAAGTGATTACGATTATTTATCAGATTTTGAATGGAAATCAGCTACAACTTCATGGGGAACACCAAGAAGAAATTCTAATATACAAGGTAGAATAAATTCAACAACTAAAAAATTTGAAAAAGGTTTTGGAATTCATGCAAATGGAAAAATAACTTATGATTTATCTGATAAAGAATATGATAAATTTGAGGCGTTAGTAGGTATTGATTCTTCAGCTATACAACCAAATAATAATTCAAGTGTAACATTTAAGATAATAGCAGATGGAAAAACATTAGCAACTACAAATGTTATAGGATATTATGATAATTTAGCTTATATAAGTGTACCAATATCGGGTGTTAAAGAATTAATAATAGAAGCAAATGATGGTGGAAATGGAAATACAGCAGACCACTGTATAATAGTTAATCCTAAATTAACTACAAACAATGGTAAACCAAAGATAACTGCAAATGAAAAGTTCTTAAAACTTGGTGACACATTAGATGAGATGAAAGATATTAAAGCATATGACCAAGAAGATGGAGATTTAACAAAAAATATTACAATTGAATCAAACAACTTTGTTCCAAATAAAATTGGTAGATATGAAATTGTATACAAAGTAAAAGATTCAAATGATAATGTTGAAATACAAAAAGGATATGTAACAGTATCGGAAGATTATGTAGTTAAAAAATCTAAATTTGGTAAATTTAATAATTTATCATCGTATAATGATGAATTTAAATTACCTATAGCATCTGTAACAAATAACGCAGGTCATTATGGAAATAGTAAAATAACTAATGCAATAGATGGAAATATAAATACTCATTGGGAAACTGGTAATCAAAATAGCGACACATTTAAAAATGAAGTTATATTTGACTTGGGAGAAGTTCAAGAAATAAGTAAAATGGCATATGGTGCAAGAAGAGATGCGTATAATAAAGGTTTTGCAACAAAATTTGAAATATATGTATCTGAAAATGAATCAGGGGATGATTTTTATTTAGCAGGAAGTGGATCATATTCTGGATCACCTAATGACATTGTACAGTTCGACATGAGCAAAGTAAGTGCAAGAAGAGTAAAACTTAAATTTGTAGAAGCTCGTGAAAATTGGGCAAGTTTAAGTGAAGTATCATTCTATAAAGAAGATAAACTAGCTGATAAAATGTCAACTTTATTCAAAGATGAAAATAAAACAGATGTATCAGAAAATTACAATACTTTAGAAAAGGTAGAAGAATTAAGAAAAGAAGTTGAAAATCATCCAGCATATGAATTATTTAAAGTTGAATTAGATAATGCTGAAAAGATAATAAAAGCAAAATACCCAACTATAAAAGTTGAAGATGTAACATATGTTAAGAGAAAAAGTGATTTTAACTTAAAAGATGGCGTTACAGCTAATGACCAAGAAGATGGTAATATAACATCAAAAGTTACTATATTAGATGATGGTGGTTTCTCTTCAGATAAAGTAGGTGAATACACTGTAGTATATAAAGTAATTGATAAAGATTTAAATTCAGTTACAAAAGAAAGAAAAATAATAGTTTATGGAAAAAGTGAATATTTATCAGATATGAACTGGATATCAGCACAATCAGGATGGAGAAGTGTTATAAAAGATAAAGCAGTTGGTACAAATGATAAGATAAAACTTAATATTGATGGAAGTGTTAAAACTTTTGATAAAGGTTTTGGTGCAGCAACAAATGCAGAAATAGTATATGACTTAGAAGGTCAATATGATTATTTCACTACATATGTGGGAACTGATAAAAACTTTGATATGGATAGCACAACTATAAAATTTAGAATTCTTGCTGATGGAAAAGAAGTATATAAATCAGATGTGATTAGAAAAGATACACCAGCAGAATTTGTTAGTTTAGATATTAAGGGAGTTAAAAGACTTATCTTAATAGCAGATGATGTGGATGGAAATTTAGTAGGTGATTTTGCATCTTGGGCTGATACTAAATTATATCAAAATTATTTAAAACCTGTAATAAAGGGTGATGATGTAATAGTATTTAATACAAAAGAAAAAGTTGACTTACTTCAAGGTATAGTTGCAACAGATTATGAAGATGGAGATATAACTTCAAAAGTTAAAGTAAATACGGATTATAGTTATGGCAAATTTGGTGTATTTGATGTTGTATATTCTGTAACAGATAGTGATAATTTAACAACTAAGTTCACTAGAAAAGTAGCAATTACAGAAGAAGAAACTTATATATCTGACTTAAAGTGGAAATCTGCAACTATAGGTTCGGGAGCCATAGGTATAGATAAATCAGTAAGACAACAAGCAATAAAGATTTTAAATGAAGATGGTTATTATGAAACTTTCACAAAAGGTATAGGAACTCATGCTTATTCAGAAATAGTTTATAATTCAAGTGGATATGATATATTTGATACTTGGGTTGGTATGGACCAATATGTATCAGAAAGAGATGATGCAAGTGTTCAATTTAAAATATTTGTTGATGGAAAATTAAAAGCTCAAACAGGTGTTATGAAAGCTAATACACCAAAAGAACGTTTAGTAGTAGATGTTAGAAATTCTAGTGAAATAAAATTAGTAGTAGATGTGGCAACTAACGGAAATAATTGGGACCATGCCAATTGGGCAGATGCAAGATTTAGAAATGTGCCACAATTTAGTACAGTTCAATTGGAAAAAGCTCTAAAAGAAGCAAAAAAATTAGATTTAAATAATTACACTGAACAATCTATAGAAGTTTTAGAAAATGCCATAAAATTTGGTGAAGATGCTTTAAATTCAACTAATCAAGAAGTAATAGATAGTGCAGTTGAAAGTTTAAACTCTGCTATAGATTCACTAGTAGAATTAAACTTAAATAAAGTAGTAAATATAAAAGATGAATATTTAAAACAAAGTATACAAAAAGAGCTTAATACATCAGGTGAAATAACAATTGGTCAAATGAGACAACTTGTTTCACTAAAAGTATCAAATGCTGAAAGTTTAGAAGGATTACAATATGCTATAAACTTAGAATCTTTAGATATATCATATAATGAAATAAGGGATTTATCACCACTAAAAAATCTTAAAAAATTAACTGATTTAAAGGCAAATCCTCTAGGAGGCTTAATTTCTGGGCGTGTTTATGCTGAAGATAATAAAGCAAAAGTAAGTTTAGATGTTATAAATAGAAATGGTGAAAAATTACTGCCAACATCTGTAGTAGTAAAACATAATAAAACCCATGAATACACTACTTTAGATATAAATGATTGTATGGACAAAAATGGAGTAGTAACAATAGATACAACAGGTTTTGATTCATATATATATACAATTTATTTAGTATATGAAGATAAGGTTGACAACTATACGTCACAATTTATGTTTATGCTTGATAATATATAATATTTATATAAAAGGGCTATCGCAATTGGTGATTAGCCCTTTTGATTAAAACTAATTAGGAGAAGGGTATGTTTAAGAAAAAAATAGCATTATTAAGTTTAGTATCAATTATTTCAAATTTTTCATTGTTTACAACAAATGTTTTAGCATATGAAATAAAAGAAAATTCAAAAAAAATTGCATCAACTGAAGTAATTAAAAAAGATAGTTCGAAAAATAAAAAAACAAGTAAAGCTAAAAAAGTTATTACTGTAGCTCAAAATGGAAATACCCATGCAAAGGCAAGAGATAATTTAAAAATGACTTATTTTGGTACAGATTATCAATCTACAGGAATAGTTGCAAAGCCAGGAGAAGAATTTGTTGTGTATGTGCAAGCTGAGGAAAATGTACCACTACCAACAATTGCATTTAGTCAACATGAAGGATTTTATTCAAATTGGGTGAGATGGTATCAATTAAAGCCAGGTAAAAATGTTATAACAGTACCAGAAATTTATAGCAACTCATGGGAAAAGAAAACAGCAAAAGGTGGAGCTGTATATCTGCTAAATAGATATACAAAAGAAGAACAAGGCAAAGCTCCAGTTGTAACTATTGAAGGTGGAGAAACTTTTCCTTTATATAATGAAGGTGACGATAAAGAACAATTCTTAAAAGAATTAAAAGAATATAAGAAAAAATTAGATGAAGACCCAGAAAATACAGTAGATTTATTTGAGTTTAATACAAATAGAATACTTTACACAGGAACAACATCATCAGCATATAAAGTATATGTAGAAGAAGGGGTGGATATAGAGAAAAGTACAAATAATTTAAATAGCCAAATTCAAGAAGCTTTTGATTTTTCGGGATTAAAAGATGATATATCAGACCCATCAAATGACTCTACAAATATAAAAACAACAATAAGACTTATGCAACCATATGGATTAGCATATGCTTATGTTGATCATGTGGGTATACAAAGAGATTATGAAACATCGATGCTTAAAACAGATAAATCAAGTCTTGGGTCTGTACTATGGGCGACTGTTCATGAAGTTGGTCACCAAATGGACATAGATGCTAGAGCATGGCCAGAGATAACAAATAATATGTGGGCAAACAATGCTCATATAAAACAAGGTTTTGATGATAGAGTTAATTATACTTACATATATAAATATTTAGCTCCAGAAAAATCTCTAAGAGGATTTGAAGAAATGGACTACTTCCAAAAGTTAGGGATGTTTTGGCAATTACAATTAAAAAAAGATACTTATTGGGCTGAATTAGAATCTTTATATAGAAAAAGAAAACCTAGTCCAAATAATTATCAACAGAAAAAAGATATACTTGCAACTTATTCTTCAGAAGTATTAAATATTAATTTAACTTATTACTTTGAAAAATACGGATTTGATTTATCAGATGAATGTAAAGAAAAATTAAAAAAATATCCAACATCAAATGAAAAATTATGGTATTTAAATAGTAGTGTAATGAATTATGAAGGGCAAGGATTTGATAACGTAGATACAAACTTAGATGTAACATTATCAAAATCAAAATCTAATATAAAGCTAACTATGAATATAAATAAATCTATTAAAAATGATTTACTTGGTTATGAAATAATAAAAGATGGAAAAGTAATTGGGTTTACAACAGAAAGCTCTTATACAGATAATGAAGCAAATGATAATAGTAAATATGAAGTAGTTCCTTATGCAAAAAATTTAACAACGGGAAGAAATGTTGAAATAAGTTCATCAACACCAAATATAAGTTTACAACAAGAAAAAGTAACTTTAAAAATTGGAGAAGATTTTAATGCCAAAGATTATGTAAAAGGCTTTACTTATTTTGGTGATGATATTACTTCAAAAATAGAAGTTGATAGTAGTGTAAATACTAACGAATGTGGAACTTATACAGTAAAATATACATTAACTAATGAAAATACTACTAAACAAAAAAGTATGGAAGTTGAAGTGGTAAGTGATTATGACTACTTATCAGATCTTTCATGGGAAAGTATAAAAACAGATTGGGGAACTCCAAGAAAAAACGGAAATATTCAAGGTATGACTCATGGGCAAGTCACTAAGTTTAAAAAGGGTATAGGAATACATGCTAATGGAAAAATAACGTATGACTTATCTGACAAAGATTATGATAAATTTGAGGCTTTAGTTGGTATAGATACATCTATAGGTCAAAATGAACATTCAAGTTTAAAATTTAAAATATTAGCAGATGGAAAAACTATCGCATCTACAAATATGATGAATTATGAAGATAATTTAGCTTATATAAATGTGGATGTAGCTGGAGTTAAAGAATTAGTAATTGAAGTTAATGATGGTGGCAATGGAAATACATGTGATCACAGTATAATAGTTAATCCTAAGTTAACAACAAATAATGGTAAGCCTAAATTTAAAGGTGATGATAAAATAGCATTTAATATAAATGACAAAATAGACTTACTTAAAGGAATAAGTGTAACAGATGCTGAAGATGGTGACTTAACCTCAAATATAAAAATGGAAACAGATTATATTGAAGGAAGTACAGGAATATTTAATGTAAATTGCTCTGTAATAGATAAAGATAAAAATAAAAATAAATCAACATTTACAAGAACAGTAGTAGTTTCTGAAAAAGAGACATATTTATCTGACTTAAACTGGGAATACGGAACGATTGGTTCAGGATATATAGGAAAAGATAAATCTGTAAGAGAAGAAACTATACAACTTTTAAATGAAAATGGAACATATGAAAAATTTAAAAAAGGTATAGGAACTCATGCTTATTCAGAAATAGTTTATGACTCAAGCGGATATGATGTATTTGATACTTGGGTTGGACTTGATAAATTTGTATCAAATCAAAATGCATCGAGTGTTATATTTAAAGTTTATGTAGATGGCGAACTTAAAGCACAAACAGATGTGATGAAATCAAATTCACCAAAAGAACGCTTAATAGTAGATGTTAGAAATTCTAAGAAAGTAAAATTGGTAGTGGAAGAAGCTGACAACGGAGATACTTGGGACCATGCTGATTGGGCAGATGCTAAATTTAGAACATTTTCAAAATTTGATTCAACAGAATTAGAAAATACTTTAGTTGAAATAAAAGATAAAAATCTTAAACTAAGTATACAGCAAGAACTTGGTTTACCAGGAGAGATAAGATTAGGAGATATGAAAGATCTTGTTTCATTAAGTGTTAAAAATGTTAAAAGTTTAGACGGACTACAATATGCTATTAATTTGAAGTCATTAAATATAGAAAATAATGAAATTAAAGATTTATCACCATTAAAGAACCTAAAGAAACTTACAAATTTAAAAGCCAATCCTCAAATGATATACGAAGATTTGGTCTTAGCAAAAGATAAAAATGTATCTGTTGATTATAACATCTTAAATAGAAACGGAGACAAATTAACTCCAACATCTATATCTATAAAGGATAACAGAACTTGGGAATATACAAATTTAAATGTTAAAGACTGTATAGATGAAGATGGAAAAATATCATTTAGTACAGAAAACTTTTACTCAGGAATACATACTGTTTATCTTACATATGAAGATAAAGTTGATAACTATACAACAAATATTACATTTATAGTTGATACTAGAGAAAGATAATTGAAGTAAAGATTTTATTTAAAAACATAGAGAACAATTCTTTTATAGGAATTTGTATAACTCTATGTTTTTTATTATAAACAAAATAAATTTCATTTTATAAAGATAGATATTTAATTTCATATGGGTTTCATATTAAAATATTAGTATTTTTATAGATAAAATATTGATATTAAGGGGATTGATTATGAAAAGGAGTAAATTAGTAAAAAAATTAACTGTAGTAGCACTAACAATGGTGGCAATAGCTTCATTAGCAGTAGGATGTACAAGTTCAAAGGAAGGGAGTACAAATACAGCAAACTCGAATAGTAAGTTATTTAAAGAAATGAAAACAGAAGACATTAATGGAAATAAGGTAGATAGTTCTATATTCTCAAAATATAAACTTACAGTAGTTAATGTATGGAATACAGGTTGTACTCCATGTGTTGGCGAAATACCAACTTTAGACAAGCTAAATAAAGAATATGAGAAAAAAGGTGTTTCAATAAAAGGTCTATTATTAGAATCAGGAGTTGGATTAAATGATGAAGAGAAAAAAACAGTTGAAGATATATTAAAGAAAGCAAAATCAACTTATCAACAACTGACTGTATCAGAAGATATGTTACAAGATAAAACTTTAATTTTACAATCTTTCCCTACAACATTCTTTGTAGATAAAGATGGAAATATAGTTGATAGCATAGAAGGCTCTAATGATTATGATGGATGGAAGGCAAAAATAGATGAAGTTTTAGAAAAGGTGATGACTAATGAATAAATTTATGAAAAACAAAGTTGGAATAACTTTAATGGCTATAGGGCTATTATCTATGTCTGTTGGAGTTTTCAGACAAGAACATAAAACTGTAGCTAAAAAGTCTAATATTATATGTCTTGAATGCATTGGAATTGGTTAGGTGATTTATATGGATTTAGTAAAAAAGATAAAATCTAACTTAAGATTGACTGTTCAAATTGTATTTACAGCCTTAACTAATGGATATTTTTTAGGCTTTGCAAAGGGAAAGATATATCAAGGGGATAGTAAGCAACTATGTGTACCTGGGCTGAATTGTTATTCATGCCCAGGAGCTGTAGGTTCTTGTCCGATAGGATCTTTACAAGCTGTATTAGGAAGTAGAAATTTTAAATTTTCATTTTATATAATTGGTTTTCTTATGATGATTGGTGCTTTTATAGGAAGATTTGTATGTGGGTGGTTATGTCCGTTTGGATTAGTACAAGACTTACTTTATAAAATTCCTGGAATTAAAAAAATCAAAAAAGTGATTTTTGACAAGCAATTGAGATATCTTAAATATATTATATTAGTAGTATTTGTAATTATAATGCCATTAACGTTAACTAATTATGCAGGAGATGGAAATCCATGGTTTTGTAAATTAATATGTCCTTCTGGAACACTTTTTGCGGGTATTCCTCTTGTATCAATGAATAGTTCACTTAGAAGAATAATAGGTCCATTATTTACTTGGAAAGTATTTATATTAGTTTCAACTGTTATTTTATCAATAAAAATATACAGGCCATTTTGTAAATATTTATGTCCTTTAGGTGGTATATATGGATTATTCAATAATTACTCACTTTATAAATATGAAGTGGACTATGACAAATGCACAAAATGTGGTTTATGTGAGAAAAAGTGCGATATGAATGTGGCTGCATATAAAACACCCAATAGTGCTGAATGTATAAGATGTGGAAAATGTATAGAAGTATGTCCTAAAAAAGCTATAAGTACTACATTTTCTAAATCACAAAAACCTAATTGTAATTCAAATTGTAAATTAAATTGTTCTGGATGCAAATAAAAATATTTAATATAATTGATAAATTATAGCATACTAAGAAAAAATATAAAAATAAAGAGGTCGCTAAAAGTGAGTATAAATATATTAATTATAGAAGATGAAGTAGATATAAGAGAAGGCATAAGTGAGTATTTATCAGAAGTTGGGTATGAAGTTAAGGTAGCATCTGATGGACAAGAAGGGATTGATTTATTTAGGCAAAATAAATTTGATTTAGTGTTATTAGATATAATGCTTCCAAAAATAAATGGTTTTGGAGTCTTAAGTCAAATAAGAGAAACTAGTAATGTACCTGTAATTATGTTAACTGCAATGAATGATGATTATAGTCAGATTATGAGTTTTAATGAAAAAGCTGATGATTACATAACTAAACCTTTTTCTGTAGTAATACTTCACAAAAGAATAGAAGCATTATTGAGAAGAATTCCAGGCAAAGAAAATACAAATAAATGGCTTTATAAAGATGTAGAGGTAGATTTTTTAGGATTTTCAGCAAAAAAACAAGGAAAAACTGTTGATCTGAAACCTAAGGAAATTAAATTATTAGAATTGTTGCTAAAATATAAAAATCAAGTACTAACTAGAAGTCAAATGCTAGATAATTTATGGGATGTTGAGGAAACCCCACTTGATCGGGTGATTGATGTATATATTAAAAATATTAGAAAAAAATTAGGTATAGACTGTATTATAACTGTAAAAGGTATCGGCTATAAGTTTGAGGAAAAGCTATGAAGAAGCTAAAGTTATTTCAAAAAACTTATTTATTTACTATGGCATTGATGGGAGTAATGATTATTATCTCCCATACTTTGTTATACATGCTTTTACCTACTTTTTACATTAATAAAAAACAACAAGATTTAAGCGACATTAGTACTCAATTAATACAACAATTAGAGTCAAATAATAAAGATATGAGCAGTAAAATAGCCAAAGATTTTTCTAATAAATATGGCATTAATATAGCTTTGAATATAAAAAATAAAAATTATGTATTTGAAGGAATTAAGCAATATGATATTTATATAAAACCAGAATCCTTAGACAGTGAATCACTAATAATCAATAACAATGTTGAATTTAAAGATAGTGAAAATTCTTCTGAATCAATAGAAAATAAAGAAGGTTATTTTAAAGTTAAAAATTCTTCTTTATTCTATAAAAAAAATATTAAGACTTTAGATGGAACAAGTGGTTCAGTAAAAATTGTGATGGATTTACAATCTTTTAAAGAAGCTAGAAGTGTTGTGTTCATGCTACTACCATATTCTATAGGCATAAGTTTAATTATTTCTCTTTTTGCATCGTATATATATGCAAAAAAAATTACGAAGCCAATAAAAGAAATATGTAATGTGACAAAAGATATGAAAATTTTAAAAGAAGATGCTTACTGTGACATAAATACGGGAGATGAAATAGAACTTTTATCTCATAATATAAATAGTTTATATAATACACTATTAGATACAATTGATTCTTTAAAAACAGAAATTGAAAATGTAAGTAAATCAGAAAAAAGTAAGGTTGATTTTTTAAGAAGTGCATCTCATGAACTAAAAACTCCTCTTATGAGTATTCATATAATGTTGGAAAATATGATTTTAAATATAGGGAAGTATAAAAATCATGATATATATTTGCCTAAATGTAAAGAGTCTGTACTTGATCTTAGCAATATGGTACAAGAAATACTTGATACATCTAGATTGAACACATGGAATAATAATAAAGAATATGAAGTTGTAAATTTAAAAAATTTATTAGAAAATATGATTGAACCTTATAAAATTATAGCGAAATCAAAACATATTAATATGAATATAGATTACTCTAACTCGTTAATTATAAATACTGATAAAATTTTATTAAATAAAGTTTTATCAAATATTATATCAAATGCAGTAAATTACACAGATGAGGGTAAATATATAAATATATATTTTGAAAATAATTCATTAATTATAGAAAATGAATGTGAGCCGATTTCAAAAAATCACTTAGAACACATATTTGATGCTTTTTATAGAGCTGAATTTGATAGAAATAAAAATAGTGGTGGAAATGGATTAGGTCTTTATATTGTCAAACAGATATTAAATTCATTAGATATAAATTATTCATTTGATTCTATGGAAAATGGTATGAAATTTAAAATAACTTTTAAGAATGAGGAGCTTATATAAAGTTATGAAAATCTCAAATTATGGAATATATATATTATATAATAAAACTATTTAATTCGACATATAACTATAAAAAACGACGAAAAATAATAAAAAATAGTACAAAAAATAATAGATTATGAGAATAATGATGAAATTATAGTCCAGATAGATTGTAAAGGACAATATGTAGAAGATGTTGATTTTAATAAATATAGAGATTTAAAAAATGTAACGTATCTTAATTTAAGGGACAATTTCATAAAAAATAGAAATAACCAATAGCCATTGGTTATTTTAAAATGTATCCTATAGAGTAGACAGCTAATAAAAAGGTCTACTCTATAGGGTATTTTTGTATAT
>ERZ841116.1073-NODE-1073-length-15403-cov-14.325710_pt1 | contig 15403 bp, 12 predicted proteins | sample MGYA00519875_ERZ841116 | MGnify/ENA primary metagenome ERZ841116 (study PRJEB31850, sample SAMEA3708889) | human gut metagenome | biome: human gut; feature: human-associated habitat; material: faeces | place: China | collected 2014 ... | reverse complement strand
CCTGAATTTCATGCTCGTGGCAGCAGGTTTAAAGCCTGTCGACCATAACCTGAACAGAAAGTTATCCCGGACCGGAAATGATTTAATTATGTCAGCCGGCGGCACAACTAAATGATTTTACCTGTAAGAGTGGACGACGCAATACAAGGAAAATAAGGATGAAGATAACAATATCAGGCGTATTACTGGGTGTTTTCTTACTGGCCGGATGCAGTCAGCCAAAGGCTGAGGCACAAACGCAAAGCGGTGGCGCAGGAACAATAGAAGCTATCAACCATACCAAATGGGCGATTAATCATTTCAGCGTAAACGGTCAGTCGGGCATCGATGCCATCGGGCCTTTTGACGGCGGTGGCGGTGGGTGTTGCTACGGCGTTCCTGCAGTCTGGAAACCCGGAATGACGGTACGTATAGACTGGGAAAGAGGAGAGGCTTCAACAGAGGGTTTCCCAGGTTTTGCTGATAGAGAGAAGTACAAAGCGTGGTTAAAAATAAAGAAGGCCAATAACAAGGAACTTAGCAAAACAGTACCACTGCCAGATTATACAGGACAGGAGACCTGCGGTATTACGGTGCATTTTTTACCCTGCGATGACGTAAAGGTAACGACCAGTTGTTTCACCTACGGTAGTCCGTCCTACCCGATCAAACTACCGCTGGAAATGAAGGAGCCGAAAGTATGTCCGAAGTAACCACGGATCTGGTCTGGTACCCGCCTGAATTTCCTGTGCAAGGACGCCTGCCTTCACAGGCGGCACTGGTGGGGAAAAACTGCAGGCAGCAGGAAAGTTTGGAGCGTGCTTATCGCAATGAACTCTGTCAGGCTAAAAACAAGCTGGTAGATATGCCGTGCTGCAAAACTTTGCATATTAGTCTGTTCTTTGATGGCACCGGCAATAATCTGAACAACGATCTCTACTTTTCTGATCCTAAACATCCAACCAATATCGCTCGTCTTTTTCGTGCCACGATCGGCAATGGGACTGTTGGTGGGGTGTCTTCCACTGCCGGGTTACTCGATTCCGATTCTGGTCTCAAGGGGAGCTATTATAAATATTATATCCCTGGCGTCGGGACACCTTTCCCAGAAATAAACGATCTTGATTATTCGTCCTCGGGGCTGGCCTTTGCCAAAATGGGCGAGGACAGAATTAACTGGGCGTTGCTGAGAATAATTGACGCATTAAAGCGTTCGTTGGCTGCTAAGAATGACGATAGCAGTAAACTTTCGGATAGTGCAACTCGTGATGCCCTTGAAGCAATGGCAACGTCGTGGGCCTCCTTTGGTTTAACCGGGAGCCATAATCGTTACGAAACGTTTACCGATGAGCTAAAAAAGCTGAAGCCTTTGCTGGGTCCTGCGTTGCAGCAGCCTAGCCCCACGCAGCCGAAATTGTTGGCTATCAAGCTGTATGTATACGGATTCTCGCGCGGGGCGGCCGCAGCGCGCGCCTTTGTCAACTGGCTGAGCGAGTTGTTGCCCGTACCAACAGGCAAAGACGAAAAGCCCGAGCAATGCCTGATGGTTGATGAGTTGAAAATTCCCGTCAGCGTGGAATTTCTTGGGCTGCTGGATACCGTGGCGTCCGTGGGGGTTGCGCATGTCGCCCCGGTGGCGGAAGGGCATATGTCCTGGGCCGACAACACCCAGGAGTTGCCAAATGAAAAAACTTACGGCGGATTGATTAAGAACTGCGTGCATCTGGTGTCCTCGCACGAACAGCGTCTTTGTTTCCCGCTGGACTCTATTCGTCGCGCTGACGGTCAATATCCGGCAAACAGTAAGGAAATAGTTTATCCGGGTATGCATTCAGATATTGGCGGTGGCTATCCTCCGGGGGATCAGGGAAAAGCGAATGGGGAAGATGATAGTTTGTTGTTATCTCAGATTGCGCTTAATGATTTGTATTGCCGGGCATTTCATGCAGGAGCGCCTTTGAAAGTTCCAGGTGAAAGTCTTCCTACTGATCTTCAAAAGGATAAATGGAGGGCGTTAGTTTTAGATGTCTTGACCGAGTTTGATGTTGATACATCCCTTATCAACCGCTTCAACGCCTGGCGAGAACTCACTCTTCACCTCCCCCCATCAGGCAAAAAAATAACTGACGAACAGGCTGCTCAATATGATCCCCCTCAAGCGTCTGTCAGTCTCGAAAAAGCCCTTGAAAATCAGATAGCCTGGATCACCGCGTGGCGAATCGACCGCTATGCCAAAGGCACCATGCTTAATACGCCGTTTTACCTGCGGGCATCGGATAAAGATGGCAACCCGGGGGCGCTGGAAACGTCCAAAGCTAAACGGGACCTGAAGCAGGGGGCGGTTGAGGCCCGACGGAAAGAAAAAATCGCCAGCCAGCCTGCAGATAAAATGGATGAGTTGGTGCTGGAAGCCGGGATAAAGGACTTTGACCCGGATATCGCTCAAACCCAGCTGAAGCAGGCATCGGTGGAGTTTGGCGAGGACTATCGACAACAGCTCCGCAGCCCGACCAGCATTGGGCAACTGGTGCTGGCGGCCATCCCGCACAACAGCATATTCCTGCTTAATATCGATGACAGGCCGCGAGAATATGCCCTGATCAAAGCCTCAGCCGACACGAAGGTTGCGACATTGTTCCCGCCGCTCGGGGAGGCCTCAAATGCAGACACCCCGGCCGGGCTGGTCAGAGCGCTTTTTGACGATCAGATACATGATTCCCGCGCGTGGTTTATGCATTACACGCTGGGAACGCGTGAGCCCTGGGGGAGCTACTTCCTCTACCGGATGATCTACTTCGGTGATAACTGCAATAAATCGCTCTCTCCGTTGACCATTGCCGGTGACATCGTTGGGGCCGCCACGGTGGTGGGTGGGGTGATCTTCAGCTTCAGGCAGAAAGGCACGTCCGCAAAATTGGCTGGCCTTGCCGCAACGGCCGGACTATTCACGCTGGAATCGCAGGCAGTGGATTACCTGACCGGACTGGCTATCCCAATGGTCGACAATGCTGATGCGTTAAAAGCCTTTACCACCGAACCCGGTGCGGTAGTTGCGCAGCAGAGCGAAACGATCGCAGAAAAGCGCCTTGAGATGGCGAAATCACTCATTCAGTCCGGATGGCTGGAAAAAGCACAATCGCTGGTGACAACCTGAGCAGGAGCCATGGAATGAAACAGGTTATTCGTGAAGGAGATACTCTGAAGGAGTACGGCGGTAAGGTTCTGGGGGGGCATTATCTCTGCTTTGGTAAGGGGATAGCGACCAAAGGAGATGCAGTTAAATGCAACAAGCACGGTATGACGACTATCGCCGAGGGCAGCTCTCTCTCTGAGGCCGATGGTCAGCCCATTGCCCTGCATGGGCATCGCTGCGCGTGTGGCTGCACGCTGGTGAGTTCCTTCCCTGATTTTGGTATCGAACAGTGAGGAAGGCGCCGGAATATCCTGTCTGGGAAACAGCCAGCGCACCCAACAACCGTCGCTGGCTGCAGGCAGGGGCATTGATTAGTTTACTTGCCGGCGGTGCCGGAGCGCTGACCGGAGAGGCAAACCGCAGCGCTGCGGCTTTTGCAGTAATGTGGCTTGCTCTGGTCTTCATCGGTTTTCTCTGGCTTTGCCGACTGCTTTATTTCCGCTTCTCTTCGCACCATGCCATAGCCTGGCAGCGCAACGTCAGGTATGAGCAGAACCTGTGGTGGGAAGAACATCAGAGCCTGATTGGGCTGAAAGACATCCTGCTCCTTGGCCCGGCAGGTGCGGAAACGATGGACTGGCAGCGGGTGCTTCGTCGTATTCAGCGGCCCCCCGTTGAACGTCATGAGACGGGGGGGAAAACATTGCGTATTGCCCGTACCTTCTCTGCTGATAGTCAGGAACGGGAACAGCAGCTTGTTCGCGCTCTGGTAATGCAATGGAAAACGACCTCTCGCGATATGCCGCAGGCGATCTCGCGGTGTTTTTTTCTGGGAGACGCCGCCGTCTGGTCTGCTTTTCGCGCACAAATGCATGACGCTTTTCCTGAAGTCAACTTACCTGACCAGCCCGAACCCTGGGAGGGAGAGGCAACGCTTGCGAGGCTGGCAGCCCTGCTTCGTGAGGACGCGAAAAGCCAGCACCTTGTGGTGGGATGCGTTTCTTGTCCCGCATCACCTGATAGCCTGCTTCCCGCGGGGGAATCTGCAGCATTGTGGCTGGTCGGTGCGGATGCACCAGTGGTAATGCCTCGGGGAGAATTTTATGACGCCTCTGCTTCAGACCCATTAAGAAACATTTGCGAACGGGCCGTGACTCAATGCGAACTTGATGAGGATCCGGCTACCTGTATTTTGTTTTCGCATCCTCAAATTCCCCAGGTGAACGAATGTGGCTGGAATACCACCCATAACCTGCAGGATAACTATTGGGGGATACCGGGAAGTATGGAACCTCTTATTGTTATTTCTCTTGCCGCTCTTTATGCCCAAAACGAAGCACAGCCTTGCGGCTGGATTAGTACCGATCCTCAACACACTCTCGCTCTTGGAATAGTAAAGCCACATGGAAAAGGATAATGCCCTTAAACCAGACACGAGTATCTCGACTGCCGCAACGGTGATTATCGCGCTTGCGGTTGTCACTTTGGCGATACTTTTTGGAGGTCTCTTCTACTGGTATTTCGCTGTTGATCTCTCGCTGGACTGGGAATCGGTTCGGCCCGTACTGATTGCCTGCAGTATTTTCTGGATTGCGTTAGTTTGTCTCCTTGCGCTGGGTTTTCTTGGGGCTCAGCTGTGGCAGATATGTCGAATCAAGAAATTCGCGACGCAAGGAGAGAGAGACAGCCGTGGCGAGCAAAAGCGCAAAGAGCAGGGATTGAAAGCCGAAATCGCGCGTTTTTTGCGTAAACGCTACACCCTTTTCTGGCGCCACAAGGTCCGCCTGTTGCTGGTCACCGGCGACGAAGCCGCCATTGAACAACTGGTTCCAGGCCTTCGGCAGCAGCAGTGGCTTGAAGGCAACCGTACCGTTCTGATTTACGGTGGGAGCCTGGCATCTGAGCCCGATCGTGAAAAATACACCGCGCTACGTAAACTGCGTCGGAGTCGTCCTCTGGACGGTATTATCCGCGTTATACCGCAATCGCTTAGCCTGACCCCACAAATCAGTGACAGCGATTTACGCGGCCTGGAACAAATCAGTGAGCTGCTGCGCTATTCAGCACCGGTCTGGCTGTGGCAGCTGTGCGACAGCAAGTGGGTACAGGCAAAACGGCCTGAGCAAACGGTGGGGGCTACTTTTCCCCTGCGCGCTAAAGAAGAAGATATTATCCGTCAGCTTGAACTGATGCTGCCGACCCTGCGGGCACAGGGGATGAGTCAAATCGCCGAAAACAACAGTCACGATGCCCTGTTGCGCCTGGGCCAAAACCTTAAAGACGACGGTATCGCCCGTTGGGCTCAGCAACTGTTGCCGTGGCTCTCAGTTTCTCAGCAGCGTATTCCACTGCGTGGCCTGATGTTTAGCCTGCCGGAGAGTAAACCAGCCGATACGTCAGAGAAAACGACCGACCCTGAGAAATATATCCCGGAATCACAGCAGCATGCCCTGACTCTGCCGGTGATCTGGCAGGGTATCGTTGACGACTGTACCCGTGTGCGTGGCCGCCTTGTCGGTATGGCGTGGGAACAGACCTTTGCCTGGACGCTGATGGTTATTCTCGGAATCTGGGGGGCGGGTACGCTACTGTCGTTTTCACTGAACTACGGACAAATCTCCTCTGTCGCAGGAAAAGCCCGCAACCTGGTTGAACATCCTTCCGTATCCGACTATCAGCTGACGGGACTCCATGACCTGCGAAATGATGCAGGCCGCCTGCTGCACAATGTTCAGGAGGGGAGTCCGTGGTATCAGCGCTTTGGCCTTGACCATAACCAGCAGTTGCTCGATGCGTTGCTGCCCTGGTACGGCGTGGCGAACAACCGCCTGATTCGCGACCCGGCAAATGCCGCCCTGGCACAGAAGCTCACTGCGCTGGTAGGCTCAGCGCCCGGCAGCGATCAGCGGGCGCAATTGGCGAAGCCGGGGTATGACCAGCTGAAAGCCTGGCTGATGATGGCTCGCCCGGATAAAGCCGACGGCGCGTATTACGCCCAGACGATGAAAAGCGTGCAGCCTACGCGCATGGGCATTTCAACTGGCCTGTGGCAAAGCCTGTCGCCGGACTTGTGGGCCTTTTACATCACCGAACTGCCTGAGCAGCCACAGTGGAAAATCACGCCGGATGCGCAGCTGGTCAGCCAGAGTCGTCAGGTGCTGCTCCAGCAGATTGGCCGCCGCAATGCAGAAAGTACGCTGTATGAGAACATGCTCAAATCCGTGCGTCGTAACTTTGCAGATATCTCTCTGGAAGACATGACCAGCGGTACCGATGCGCGACGACTGTTCACCACCGAGGAGGTGGTGCCGGGCATGTTCTCTCGTCAGGCATGGGAAGGTGGCGTTCAGCAGGCCATAGAGAAAGCAGCCCGTTCACGTCGGGATGAAATCGACTGGGTACTCAGTGATTCACACAAGGCTGTATCGGCCGACCTGTCGCCGGAAGCGCTCAAAGCCCGTCTGACAGAACGTTACTTTACCGACTTTGCTGGCAGCTGGTTGAGCTTCCTCAACAGCCTGCAACTCAATCCGACAAACAATATTGCCGATGTGACCGACCAGTTGACCCTGATGAGTGATGTCCGCCAGTCTCCGATGATTGCCCTGATGAATACCCTCGCCTGGCAGGGACAGACCGGCCAGCAAAGCGAAGGTCTTTCGGATTCGATCCTCAAATCGGCTAAGGATCTGGTAGGTGGAAAAGACAAGCCTGCGATTGACCAGTCTGCGTCAGGGCCGCAGGGGCCGCTGGATGAAACCTTCGGACCGCTGCTTCAGCTCTTGGGTAAAAATAAAGGCAGCAACGTCATGTCGGCTGACAACTCGCTGAGCCTGCAGACGTACCTGACCCGCATCACCCGGGTACGCCTGCGCCTGCAGCAGGTTGCAAACGCCTCAGATCCGCAGGAGATGATGCAAACCCTGGCGCAGACCGTGTTCCAGGGCAAAAGCGTGGATCTGACTGACACTCAGCAGTATGGCAGCCTGATTTCGGCAAGCCTTGGCGAAGAGTGGAGCGGGTTTGGCAGCACGATGTTTGTGCAGCCGCTGACTCAGGCCTGGGAGACCGTGCTTCAGCCGTCTGCGGCCAGCCTGAATGATAAGTGGAGCCGTTCAGTCGTGGCGAACTGGCACACGGCATTTGACGGACGCTTCCCGTTTGCGGCGAGTAAGAGTGATGTTTCCTTGCCGATGCTTGCCGAGTTTATACGTAAGGACAGCGGGCGTATTGAACGCTTTCTGAATACGGAACTTAGCGGTGTGCTGCACAAAGAAGGCAGCCAGTGGGTGCCGGATAAGGTCAACAGTCAGGGGTTAAACTTTAACCCGGCGTTTCTGCGCGCCATTAATCAGCTGACCCAGCTGTCGGACATTCTGTTTACCGATGGCAGTCAGGGCATCAGCTTTGAACTGCAGGCACGTCCGGTACCACAGGTTGTGGAAACGCAACTGACGATTGATGGACAAAAGCTGCATTACTTTAACCAGATGGCTGACTGGCAGTCCTTCCGCTGGCCGGGAGAGACTTATAAGCCGGGAACCATGGTGACCTGGACCACGGTTAACGCAGGGGCGCGTCTCTTCGGCGACTACAGCGGAACCTGGGGCTTTATTCGCTGGCTGGATCAGAGCAAGCGCCAGCAGCTCGACCGCAGTCAGTGGATGATGAATTTCACCGCCCCGGATGGTCGCACCCTGCAATGGGTATTGCGTTCACAGCTTGGCAGTGGGCCGCTGGCGCTACTGGCTTTGCGCGGCTTCACGCTGCCGGATGAGATCTTCAGCGTTGACAGCGCGGCCACGGCTCAGGCGCTGATGGCGAACACCGAAGACAATGACATGGACGAAAGCGAATAATGGACACTCTGCAGAATCTGATTGCCGCCTGTCAGGCGGACGAAACCCAACTGCGAAAGCAGGCTCAGGCACGCACGGAAAGCTGGCACCCCTGGCTTGCCCCGGTAAATGAGACCCGTGCAACAGGAGAAGACCCCGGGTATGACGATGATTTCCAGCGTATAAGAGAGGAGGTGAATAAACTCTCCGGTATCGATACGGGACTGATTTGTACGCTTGCCGAAAAACTGCTGACGACTACCGCCAAAGATATCCGCATTGCGACCTATTACTGCTGGGCGCGATTGCACCAGGATGGTGAAACAGGCTTTGCCGAAGGGCTTGAGTTAATGGCGGGATTGCTGCAGCGCTACGGAACGCAACTTCATCCGCAGCGGGAGCGAAGCCGTAAGCCCGCGCTTGAGTGGCTTGCAGGTTCTCGTCTGCTTGACAGCCTGTCACTCTGGCCAGAAGTGGTCCGCGATGATGCCCTTCGCACGGCAGGCGCGTTGTTGCTCATCCATGACGCTCTGCAAACAGAGCCGGAAACGTCACGACCCGGGCTGAATGCCCTGTACAGTGCGCTGGAGTCCCGCCTGATGAAGGCGGGGGGCGTGGATGCCGTGGTACCTCAGAATGCCGGCAATCAGCCCCAACTCCTGGCTTCGTACTCGACGGAGTCTGACGCACCCGTTATGAGCCGCATCACGTCCGGTCAGGATTTGCTGGCGCAGGCACGCACGTTGACCGGGTATCTGCGTGAACAACCCGATGGCTGGCTTGCCGCTCACCGGCTGATGAAGAGCCTGAGGCATGACACCCTGAGCGCTATTCCTGCACCGGATGCCGAAGGGAAAACACGCATTGAACCACCCCGGGCAGACCAGCGGGCGATGCTGAAGCGCCTGTACCTGCAGCAGAGCTGGCTGGAGATACTGGAGCAGGCGGACAGCACCTTCTCACGTGGTGCCAATCACCTCTGGCTGGATCTGCAGTGGTATATCCATCAGGCGCTGGTGAAGTTGGGGCAGGGTGTGCTGGCCGACATCATCACCGCCGACCTGAAAGGGCTGCTGCGCCGCCTTACCGGACTGGAAACCCTGGCTTTTAATGACGGGACGCCATTTGCCGATGAGGTCACGCTGAACTGGATTAATCAGAGCGTACTGGACGATATGTCCGGCTGGCGGGATGAGCCGGTCAGTGCCGGCAGTGGGGAGGATAACGATATCCTGACCCTCGAGCCGGAAGCGCTGGAGAAAGCGGACACGGACGGTCTGGACGCGGCACTCCATTGGCTGCAGACCCGCCCGGGCACCGACGCCACAAAAGACAAATGGCTGCTGCGCCTGCTGATGGCGCGTATAGCCGAGCAGAAGGGCAAAAATGAACTTGCCCTCCATCTTCTGGGCGAGCTGGACAGTTCAGCACAGTCAATCACCCTCACGCAGTGGACACCGGCGCTGTTGTTTGAAGTCAAATCCCGCCGACTCAGACTGCTGCGCATGAAAGCCTCGCGCAGCGAAACCGATAAATCACGGCTTCAGCCTGAGATGGATTTGCTTCTGTCCGGTCTGATTGCGCTCGATCCGGCAAGCAGTGCGGTGCTTTGCGGGTAAAACGCTGGCTTACATTTAAAACATCATTATTCAGGTTTTTATGGACGATTTAACCCTGCGTTATTACGACGCCGAAATGCGCTATCTGCTGGAAGCCGGAGTAGAGTTTGCCCGTGCTCATCCCGAGCAGGCGGCAATGCTCAACCTCGATAAAGCGGGCGCGCGGGACCCGTACGTGGAGCGCCTGTTTGAAGGCTTTGCCTTCATGATGGGTCGGCTGCGTGAGAAACTCGACGATGATCTGCCCGAACTGACCGAAGGGCTGGTCAGCCTGTTATGGCCGCATTACCTGCGTACGATTCCGTCGATGTCGGTGGTGGAATTCACCCCTGACTGGCGTGAAATGAAAGAGCAGATGCGTATTGTCAAAGGCTTCGAGGTTAATTCACGGCCAATCGGCGAGAAGGGCACGCGCTGCCGGTACACCACCACCAAAGAGATTACCCTTCAGCCCTTGTCGCTGGAGCACGCCCGCCTGTCGACCGATCCTGATGGGCGTTCAGTTATCAGCCTGCGCTTCAACTGCAGCCCTCTTGCCGACTGGAGCCGTGTCGATCTCAGCCTGATCCCGCTTTACTTTAACGCTGATGCACCACTCGCCTGCGCCATGCATGAAGCTTTTACCATGAATGTTGCTCGCCTGTGGCTACGGATGCCAGGCGACATGGACAGAAGACCGCTCGACGGGTATTTCACCGCGCTGGGATTTGGCGATGACGACGACCTGTGGCCGAAGGGCAGCAGCAGCTTTAGCGGATATCAGCTGTTGCTGGAGTACTTCACCTTCCGCGAGAAATTCATGTTCACCGGCCTGCGTGGTCTGGAAAGCGTGGTCTTTCCGGCTGAACTTCCCTGGTTTGAAATCGACGTGGTGCTGGCGGAACGTTGGGAATATGACTTCAGCTTTACCGAAAAGCATCTGCGCCTGAACTGCGTGCCGGTGATTAACCTGTTCCCGCTGGAATCTGACCCGCTAACGCTCAACTCATTGCAAACTGAATACCTGCTGCGGCCGATGCGCGTGCAGGACGGTCATACTGAGATTTATGCAGTCGATTCAGTGATGTCATCGAGTCAGCATACCTACGTGCCGTTTTCGAGCTTCCGCCACAAAGGCGGCATGATGCGCCATGAAGCGCCGGAATATTATTACCACACCCGCGTGCGTCGCGGCCCGTCGGGTTTGCACAATACCTGGCTTATTCTTGGCGGTGAAGCGTTTGATAACCACACGGTACCGGCAGACGAGAGCCTGTCCCTGACGCTCACCGGCACCAACGGGCAGCTTCCGCGACGGGCGCTGCAAAGCACCGTGCTCGATACGGTGATGAAAACCACGTCAGCCAGCATCGCCGTACGTAACCTGTGTGCGCCAACGCTGCCCTGTTATCCCCCGGCACAGGACCGTTTCCACTGGCGCGTGCTGAGCCACCTTGGCAGCGGTTTCCTGTCGATGATGGACAACGCCGACGTGCTGCGCGGCACCCTGGCGCTCTATGAGTGGACCGACAGCGAGATGAATCGCCGTCGCCTGGAAGCGATCATTGATGTGAAGCACAGCGAAACCGAGCGCTTCGAGCAGGGTTACCTTGTTCGCGGCGTGCAGATTGAAGTCACGCTCGATAGCCACGGTTTTGCCGGGCGCGGCGACATCTGTCTGTTCGGCGAGATGCTGAGCCGCTTCTTTGCGCTCTATACCGATATCTATCTGTTTAACCGCCTGATTATTATTCTGCAACCGACCGGAGAACGCCTGGAATGGGAAGAGAAGCACAACCGGCGCATTCCCGGCTGACCCCGCGGCTGGAAGCCGAACTTCACCGCATCAACTTTTACCGTTTATGCCAGCTGCTGGAGAAACGTTATCCTGGCAGACCGCTGATGGGATCGACCAGCCATCCGGCGGATGACCCGGTACGCTTTGCGCCGCATCCGGGGATGGGGTTCCCGGCCAGCGAGCTGAAAGCGGTTGAATACGACGAGGATGATAGCGGCAAGCCGCCGGTTATTCGCACCACGTTTATGGGGATGTACGGCGTCGACTCACCGTTACCGACGGCCTATCTCGATGACATTACGCAGCGACGGGAAGGGCATGAGGCGCTGCAGGGCTTTCTGGATATCTTCAGTCACCGCATCCTGACGCAGTTTTACCGCATCTGGCGTAAATACTCCTATCCCGCGACGTTTGAACCGGGCGGTAGCGACAGCATTTCACAGTCGCTGCTAGGCCTGGTGGGGCTGGGTATACCGGGTACGGCAAACCATATTGCCACGCCAGTGTCGCGCTTTCTGGCATTGCTGGGTGTTCTGCAGCAGCCAGGCAAAACCCAGGAAGGAATGCAGGCACTGGTGAGCCTGCTTGCTCCGGATACCCGCGTAAAGGTCAGCCCGTACTGCCTTCGACCGGTGGAGATCGGTAAGCCTCTGGGTTTTTACGGTGATGACGATTTCCTGCTTGATGGCAATACGCCTTTGGGGGATGAAGCTATGGATGCGGGCAGCCAGTTGCTGGTCGCACTCAAGACGGATAACGAACAGGAAGCGCAGGGCTGGAAACCGGATGGTCTGCTGTATCAGGATTTTCTGGTGATGCTGCGGGTGTACCTGGGATGGCGGTTTAAGGCCAGGATCACCCTGACCACGCCTGTCCGACTGCTGGCCGCCCCTCCTTTAGGCGAAAATCCTTTCTGGCTGGGAATGAACGGCGTACTGGGAGCTGAAGCTGACAGCCTTCCTGATGACATCCCTGAGGCCTTTACGACAGAGCTGGGTTATTACCGCGGGCTGGAGCCTGTGAAACCACAACAAGGAAACCGACGTGTTACGTACAAGTTTAACTAAGACCACGCGCTGGCTGTTGCCCCTGATAGCACTCTCTCTGACGGGGTGCGGAGTGACGCAGAGCGTCACTGACGGTACCTGGTCAGCGTTTAATGCCGTGTTCTATAAAAAAATTAAAGTACTGCATCTGGACTTCACCGCACGTGAGGCGCTGAACACCGACTCCCGGGAAAATCATTCGTTGTCTGAACCTGTAGTGGTCCGGATTTACCAGCTCAAAGACCGCAAAACCTTTGATAAGACGGTCTATCAGCAACTGCTTCAGGATGATGTCACCCTTCTGAAAGAGGACCTGCTGGCGAGTCGTGATGTCGTGGTGAAACCGGGCGGTGATGCAAACCTCGATATGCCCATGGAAGAAGCGGCACAGTTTGTTGCTGTGGTGGGGCTGTTTCGCCATCCGGATATGACCAACAATACCTGGAAGCTGATAATCAACCGCAGCGAACTGGATCCGGACAAACCCCGCATTCTGGAGGCTGGCGATAACTCTCTGACACTGCAACCACTTAAGGACGACTAATGCCCCAGGGACATAACACGCCGTCGCTGTATGAAATGCTAACCGGGAATTTCACCGGTGGCCTGAACCTTTGCCAGGTCAGCGAGGAAAATCAGGTCATTCTGTCGGTACTGGATAACATGCAGCGCGTTCTCAACTGCCGCGCCGGCACGCTGGCACATCTGCCCGACTATGGCCTGCCGGATATGACCAAAATCCTCCAGGGTATGCCAGGTACCGCCCATGAACTGATGGGCACCCTGTCGGCTGTCCTGCTCAAATATGAACCCCGCCTGAAAAGGATAGATGTGGTCCTGCTGGAGCAAAACGTACCTGGCGAGCTGCGTTATGCCATTGATGCTGAGCTCAAAGGTATCGGCCTGGTGCGCTACGGCACCGAGTTTATGCCGGAAGGGCGGGTTCTCCTGCGGCATCTTAAGCAACAGCAATATCTCGATACGAAAACTCGTCTGTAAGGCCAGAAAACACCATGTCAGTAAAATCACAGTTCCTCAAAAAACTACAGGCCAGACAGCCAGTTCCGGTTTCGTTTACCAGCAAAACTCAGGCCGATATTGCAGCGTTCCGCCAGCGAATGGCACAGCTTCAGGAGCAAATGGACGCGTGGCTGGCAGGTACCGGACTGAATATGGAGCTGTTCACTGCATCGGTCACGGACCTGCTGGTGGAGGGCGGGGCTTTTGACATTCCCGGTATCGTCCTGCATTACGACGACCGGTCTGTAACGTTTACGCCGGTATTTTTGTACGGTCAGGGCGTGACCGGATGTGTGGAAGCGGCCTTTCACAATAAAGGAAGCATATCGTCACTGGGGCGTTTATTTATGCGTTCAGGTACGGTGAGCGACTGGACCTATACTCCGGCGGGTGCATTATCACGTTCTGGACAGCGTTTTGATGAGAGCACATTTTTTGGTCTGATTCTGGCGCTTCTGCCATAGCTGCGGGTACTGCAGCACCCTCTGAATATGCAGCACGCGAAGCCGCATAAACGACGACCTTCACTCACTCCTGATACGCCAAATGGACGACTGGCCATGAATGACATTATCCCACGTAAAATCAAAACCGGCGGCGACCCGCGCACGCTACCGGACTATACCGCCCTGCGTGATGAACTGAGTAAGCTCACCCATCCGGCGCGTCCAGACGTTAACTGGCAGCATGTCGAGAAACTTTGTCTTTCACTGTTTGAGCAGAACGGCGTGGAGCTTCAGACGCTGGCCTGGTACACGCTGGCTCGGACGCAGTTGGCCGGATTATTCGGGCTCAATGAAGGCCTGGCGATACTGGAGGCGCTGATTAGTCATCAGTGGGGGGCGATGTGGCCACAGCCGGTGCATGCCCGCATGGAAATCCTCAGCAGTCTGAGTCAGCGTCTGCAGCAACGGATGCGCTCGCTCCCGCTCAATTACAGCGACCTCAGCCAGCTGTACCAGGCTGAGCAACGGCTCACCGCGCTGGGGGAGGTGCTGCAGCGCCTGGAGCTTAAGCATCATAGCCAGCTGGAGACGTTGCGTACCCTGATGCACAACAGTGCTGTCCGGCTGGAAAACAGCGAGGGAGCAACCGTCTCTGCCAGTAGTCCTGTTGAAGAAGATAACGCCCGGAACGAAGCAGTAAAATGGGTGTATGTCGCACAGTCGGAGTACCCGGCGAATGTTGACGTTCAGACGGCAATACCCGGTCCGATGAAAAAGTGGAAATCTTTCGTCGCCGGGATGGGGGCCATGCTGGTGATAAGCGCACTTGCACTATGGGGTTGGCAGTATCTTCACCGTACTGACCCGCTACAGGCTCAGCTTGCAGCCTCATTGTCACCTTTGCCTGTACCGCTGTCACCAGAACAGCTTAAAACGTTGCGCCAGCAATCTTCGTTACCGAAAACGGCGATCGCGCAAACGCAGCAGCAACTTGCCCTGCTGGATAAATTGCCTCCTGACTGGAGTATGACTTACAGCCGAAAACTCACGGAACAGGCTGAGATGTTGTGGCCGGAGCAGGCTAAGCCTCTGGTTCAGCAGTGGCAGCAGCAACGGAATGCCGCGGCGTTACCAACAGAACAACTGAACGGCTGGCATCAGGGAATGGTGACGCTGGAGAAGTTGAGTCACCGCCTGAACGGCCTGGATGAGCAGAAGGGGAAATACATGACCGTCAGTGAGCTGAAGTCAGTGGTTTTTTCCGCTATGCAGTCATTTAATCAATCGATACCGGCTGAAGAACAGCTCCGACGACTGTCGCAGTATCCTGCTGGAAATGTACTTCCTGAAGGGGAGAAGACTCAACTTGAGCTGCATTTAAAACAACTGGCAACGCGTTATGCTCAAATAAAACAGGACGCCTCTGCTCAATGAGTTGATGGGGCGAAATTGGCTGAAAAAAGAGAGAAAGGTCAAAGTGTCCCCTGCAGGAATCGAACCTGCAACTAGCCCTTAGGAGGGGCTCGTTATATCCATTTAACTAAG
>ERZ841116.1071-NODE-1071-length-15414-cov-12.677779_pt1 | contig 15414 bp, 10 predicted proteins | sample MGYA00519875_ERZ841116 | MGnify/ENA primary metagenome ERZ841116 (study PRJEB31850, sample SAMEA3708889) | human gut metagenome | biome: human gut; feature: human-associated habitat; material: faeces | place: China | collected 2014 ... | reverse complement strand
CCCTGCTGGAAGAAGCTGAACTCGGTCTCGTCGGCCAGGTCAGCCATGTGCTCGATCTTGTAGTGCTCCTGGCGCTCCTCCATCAGCTTCACAGCCTCGTCACGGGGCAGGATGAAGGGCTTGATGGCCAGATTTTCCTTGCAGATCTTGCGCATCTCTTTTTCGATGTTGGCCAGATCGTCATCGGTGAGCTTGGTGTCGCCCAGATCGACATCGTAGTAGAAGCCGTTCTCGGTGGCAGGGCCAAAGGCAAAGTCAGCCTCGGGGTACAGGCGCTTGATGGCCTGTGCCATGATGTGAGCAGCGGTGTGGCGGATAACATGTAGTTCCTGGTCCTGCGGGCACTCGTCCACATGGCCGTCTTTGTAGATGATCTTCATAGTGGTTCTCCTTTTGATGAAAGTTAAAACAAAAAAGCGCTCCATCCCGCTCAAATTTACGGGATGAAGCGCCTGAAGATTTCACGCGTTCCACGGTTCCACCCGAATTGCGTGCCCTTGAGAACACGCCACTCGCTGTGCTGTAACGGGCGCACCCGGCAGAGGTTCTCCTCTGCGCTCTGCGGTGGTAGAAGCCCGATGCACGGCAGGCTGCTTGCAGCACCCGGTATCCGGGGCAGCCCTCTCTGCGTCATGGGGAACGAGCTTCGGTTTGTCCGCATCATCGCTTTGGTCAGGATGAAACTACGCTGATTGTAGCACGATGGCGGCAAAAAATCAAGCTCTCCGCGGCGAAAATCTGCGAAAAATCATTCTTCTTTTTTCTTCAGCTTGACCCGCCACTTGTGGGAGGCGTACTCCGGCCGCAGCTTGTTGGTGACAAAGGTCTGGCTGCTGTAGAGGCCGTGGTGGCCCGAGAGCATGTAGCACACGCCGCAACCCAGCGCAATAAGCTCCAGCCCCTGCCCGCCAAACAGCTCAAAGCCCAGCAGGATGGAGGGGATCAGGGCGTTTGTGGCTCCGCAGAACACGCAGACCAGACCGATGGCACCGGCAAACCCGGCGGGCAGGCCCAGCCATGGCCCGGCGATGCAGCCAAAGGTCGCTCCGATGTAGAAACTTGGGACCACCTCGCCGCCTTTGAAGCCTACTGCCAGGGTCAGGGCGGTCAGGAAGATCTTGCAGGCAAAATCCCAGGGCAGGGCAGTGCCCTGCTCCACGGCATCGGCAATGACGGCCATTCCGGCCCCGTTGTACCGCCCGACACCGAACAGATACGAGAACGCTACTACGGCTGCACCGCCCGCAAAAGCCCGGAGCCAGGGATTCGGGATCCGTTTGGGGATCCCGTGTTCCAGGGTGTGAAGCGTCCAGCAGAACAGCCGGGTCACGGCGGCACAGGCAATGCCCAGCAGGGCGGTCTGAAGCGCGGTTTCCAGCGTCAGGTGCGGGATGGAATTGAGCACAAAATTGGTCGGGGCGATCCCGAAGAACAGGGATACGCCGTAAGCAATGAGGGCCGAAGTGAACGCGGGCATAAAGGCCGAAGTGAACGTCAGCCCCACGTCCTCCACCATCATGGCGAAGAGGGCGGCGGTCAGCGGGGTGCCGAACAGAGCGGAAAAGAACGCGGCCATCCCGCTGATGGTGGCAGTGCGGCGGACGTAATCGCTCAGGTGGAGCAGTTTGCCCACGTTCCAGCCGATGCTGCCGCCCATCTGCAGGGCTGCACCCTCGCGTCCGGCGGAGCCGCCGCACAGGTGGGTGAGCACTGTGCCCAGAAAGATGGCGGGCACCAGCAGCAGGCTGACCGGCTCGCCGCTCTGCACGGCGCGGATGACATTGTTGGTGCCCACGCCTTCGCACTTTGTGACCTTGTAGAGTGCCACGATGGCAAGGCCCGCCAGCGGCAGGCAGAGCAGCAGCCAGCTCTGCGCAGCCCGTAGCTCGGTGACGTACTCCACGCTCAGGTGGAACGCTGTGCCGACTGCGCCGCAGACCAGACCCGTGGGCACGGCCAGCAGCAGCCATTGCAGGGCCACCCGCAGGGCGGCTTTGGCCTCGCGGTTAAAATCGTTCAAGTTGCTCATAGAAACTCCTGATACAAAAAAACTGAAAATTTTTACTCCTCAAAATAACACGCCTGCACGGGGATGTCAACCCGGAACCATTGCAGGGGGGCTCACATCGTGATGACAACGACAAACCCCTGCTTCCTTGTGCGGAGGAAGCAGGGGTTCTGCCGAATGGATTTCAGAAAAAGGAAAAGGAGAACAAGGAGAACAAATATCGTCACGCTTTCAAAGCGGGACAGCGGTTGAAATTGTGCGGAGCGTTACTCCACATCCTGCAGGGCGGCGAAGTCCTCTTCGCCGGTGCGGATCTTGACCACGCGGGTCACGTTGTAGACAAAGATCTTACCATCGCCGATGTGGCCGGTGTACAGGGCCTTCTTGGCAGCATCCACCACAGCGTCCACGCTGATCTTGGAAACAATGACCTCGACCTTGATCTTGGGCAGCAGGGTGCTGTCCACAGGCACGCCGCGGTATTTCTCGGTGGTGCCCTTCTGGATGCCGCAGCCCATCACCTGGGTCACGGTCATGCCGGTCACACCCAGATCGTTCAGCGCGGTCTTGAGCTGATCGAACTTGGAGAGCTTTGCAATGATGGACACCTTGTGCATCCCGGTGTCGTAGATGCCATCGTGGATGACGGCAGGCTCCTTGACCACAGGCACGGCAGTGTTCATCTGCACGGCGCTTGCCCTGGAGGCATCATCCTCGCCCAGATCGGTGTTCTCGTTGGGCACCATGGCAGCGGCGTTGGCATCGGAGATGGAGAAACCAGCGTAAGCAGAAGTCAGGCCGTGCTCGTGGATATCCAGGCCGTCGATCTCCACCTCAGCAGGGACGCGCAGGCCGATGGTTTTGTCGATGATCTTGAAGATGATGAACATCACGACCACAACGTACACATCAACGGTGATAAGGCCCAGCAGCTGGGTGCCCAGCTGTGCAAGGCCGCCGCCGTAGAACAGGCCCTTGCCCACGCCGTCGCCGCCGTTGGAGAACAGGCCCACAGCAATGGTGCCCCACACGCCGTTTGCAAAGTGAACGGAGACAGCACCCACGGGGTCATCGATCTTTGCGATCTTATCAAAGAATTCAACGCTCAGGACCACAAGGATGCCGGCCACGAAGCCGATGAGGAAGGCACCGAAGGGAGAGACCGCGTCGCAGCCTGCGGTAATGGCGACCAGACCGGCCAGAGAACCGTTCAGAGTCATGGAGACATCGGGCTTGCCGTAGCGCAGCCAGGTGAAGATCATGGTCACGCAGGTGGCAACGGCAGCGGCCAGGTTGGTGTTGAAGCAGACAAGGCCCGTCAGGGTCATGGCCTCATCGGTGGCAAGGCTCAGGGAAGAGCCGCCGTTGAAGCCGAACCAGCAGAACCACAGGATGAACACGCCCAGTGCACCGGCGGTCAGGTTGTGGCCGGGAATGGCGTGGGGGTTGCCGTCCTTATCGTACTTGCCGATACGGGGGCCGAGCATTGCGGCACCCAGCAGGGCGATCACACCGCCCACATTGTGAACGGCTGCGGAACCGGCAAAATCATGGAAGCCCATGCTCTGCAGCCAGCCGCCGCCCCACATCCAGTGGCCGCAGATGGGGTAGACCACCAGCGAAATGGCAGCGGAATAAACGCAGTAAGCCTTGAAGTTGGTGCGCTCGGCCATGGAGCCGGACACGATGGTGGCTGCCGTGGCACAGAACACAGTCTGGAACACGATGTACACCCACAGCGGGATATCAAGCCCCAGGTGGCTGTAATCGCCCTGAATGAACGGATCGAACCCGCCGATCAGCGCGCTTGTGCCGCCGAACATCAGGCCGAAGCCGATGACCCAGTAGCACGGTGTGCCGATGCAGAAGTCCATCATGTTTTTCATCAGGATGTTGCCGGTGTTTTTGGCGCGGGTAAAACCTGCCTCACACAGCGCGAAACCGGCCTGCATAAAGTAGACCAGGAATGCCGCAACCAGCACCCAACAGGTGTTTATGGAACTGAACATTATAATACCTCCCCGGTTTGTAATGCGCTCCCCGCACCGAATGTGCACGGGAGCCTTGTTCAGGAGGCCCTCTATTCCTCCCGAGCAATATCCAGCGAAAACACAAAAGGCGCTGGCGGAATCTCTTCCGTCAGCGCCTTTGCTTTCGATGGCACGAGTATAGCCCCTTTGTGCAAAACTGTCAAGAGCCGGGGCACGATTTTTACGTTTTACACAACCCAGAACCGAGAAAAAAGAGGGAAACTTTATAAGTCATTCTTTTTTCTCGGCCTCACCGGCGGGCGTTTCTTCCTTTTTGCGGCCGGAGCGGTGCCCGCCCTCCATCTCCCAGTGGAGCATCAGGCTCATCATGGCCCGCAGGGCAAAGGTGGCCGCCAGCGGCACCACCGATTCCAGGTTCTGCAGCAGGAAGGTCTTGGCGATCTCCGCCGACATCAGGAACTCCAGCGCTGTGGTCAGGCCGCTGGACATCTCGTGGAGGAAATCGTGCTGGCCATGGAAAAAGGTGGCCCGCACATAGTGGTAGGTGGCCTTGACAAGGCTGGTGACGATGATGAACAGGCCGATGATCTCAGCCAGCCCGGAGATCATCGGCACTGCCGTCTCCAGAAACCCCTCCATGCCGTGGGTGACGATCTGATTGAAATGGTATAACCATGCCATATTAGACTTCCTCGTGTTTCGTATCATAAACCGCCCGTTTCAGGGTGAGCAGGATGTGTTTGGATAAGATTCGCATATCCTGCTGCTTCCGCTTACAGCAGGGTCTTGATGTAGGCGGCCAGCTGCTCGTCCTTGCAGGAGGCGAAGAACAGCTCACTGAACTTCTCACCTGCAATGGCTCCCTTGAGCAGGTCCTGGTCGATGCTCTGCAGGCACTCGATCAGGGGCTTGAAGGTGGCGGCGCGCACATCATCCAGAATGGCCTTGTTCCGCATCTCGGGCACAACGCGCTCCTTGGGGTAGCCCTGACCGTGGCCAAAGCCGAACAGCTTCTCGAAGCAGTACTCGAGGTTCAGCTCGCCGCCCCAGCCAAAGCCCTTGGCAAAGGGCATGGAAACGGCGTTGCCGTCGTTGACGTGGGCAAAGGTGTAAGCGTCCACGGGGTCCTCCACATGGCCGCAGATCACGCCGGGGAAGCTGTTCAGGGCCAGCATGGCACCCTCGCCGGTGCCGCAGCCGGTGATGACGTAGTCAGCCGCGCCGCTGTTCAGCAGGATGGCGGCCAGAATGCCGCACTGAACATAGGTCAGCTGGGCGGCATCCTCGGCGGTGTACATGCCGTAGTTGACCACCTCGTGGCCCATGGGCTCCACCACCTTTTTCAGGGCGGCTTCAATGATGCCGTTCTTGGCGGCCTGGCTGTTTTCGTTGATGAGTGCAATTTTCATGGAACATTCCTCCTGTTTTTTCGGATACCTCTAAGATACATGAGCGGCGGTGCGCTGTCAAGCGGCCATCAGCCCAGCTTTTTCTTCTGCTGGTGGGCCACGATGGGCATGAGCAGGGGCGTGGGAACGAGCTTCTGGGCCGTGGTGGCAAGGCGCATCAGGGTGCTGGGCACGATGATGGTCTTGCGGCGGAGCATCCCGCGCATGGCTTCCTCCACGCAGAGCTCCGGGGTGATGCCCTTCAGGGCGAACACCACGTCGGCGCGGTCGTTGAACTCGGTGTCCACGGGGCCGGGGCAGAGGGCACAGACATAGACCGGGCTGTGCTGCTCCCGCAGTTCCTCGGCCACGCCGCGGGTCAGGCTGACAACGTATGCCTTGGAGGCGTAGTAGCCCGCCATATAGGGCCCGCCCGGCAGCAGGCCCGCCGAGGATGCCACGTTCAGGATGGTGCCAAAGCCCTGGGCTTTCATCTTGCGCAGGGTGAACTTGAACAGCCGGTGCATGGCCAGCACGTTCACCCGCAGCATGGAAAGCTCCTTGCCCGCGTCCGTCTCGGAAAAGGCACCGCAGGCACCAAAGCCCGCGTTGTTGATGAACAGGTCGATGTGTTCGTCTGCCAGTGCTTCGCACAGGGCGGTGACCTGCGCATCCTGCTCAAGGTCGGCGGGTACGATGCGGCAGAGGGTGCCGTGTTTCGCCCGGAGCTCGGCGGCAAGGGTCTCCAGCCGGTCGCGGCGGCGGGCGGTCAGGATGAGACGGAAGCCCAGCCGGGCATAGCGGCGGGCAAACTCCCGCCCGATGCCGGAAGAAGCGCCGGTGATCCAGACAGTTTTGGTTGACATAAGCATTCTCCTTTTCTGCGGAAACTCCATTGCCTCTATTCTATCACGGCAGCGGGTGAGAATCCATGCAAAAATTCAAGAAAAAGCTGTCCCTTGTTACCCGGGAAATTTTGGAGTATAATAGACTCAAAGAACAGCGCACTGACGCAGGAGGAAAGAAAAATGAACAAACCGGTATTGGTGGTCATGGCTGCCGGCATGGGCAGCCGTTACGGCGGCATGAAGCAGATCGACCCGGTGGGCCCCAAGGGTCAGCCCATTGTGGAGTACTCCCTGTACGATGCCCACCGCGCAGGCTTTGAGACCGTGATCTTTGTCATCAAGCACGAGATCGAGGATGCTTTCAAGGCTGCCATCGGCGACCGCGTCTCTCAGGGCATGAACGTGAAATACGCTTTCCAGCAGCTGGATGAGCTGCCCGCAGGCTTCACCATCCCCGAGGGCCGTGTCAAGCCCTGGGGCACCTGCCACGCCGTGCTGGCCGCAAAAGACCTCATTGATGGGCCCTTCGCCGTCATCAACGCGGACGATTACTACGGCCCCGAGGCCTTCAAGGTCATCTATGAGTATCTGTCCACCCATCAGGACGGCACCGTCTACGATTACTGTATGGTGAGCTACCTGCTCAAAAATACCGTCTCTGAGAACGGCACCGTCTCCCGCGGTGTCTGCGTGGTGAACCCGGACGGCACCCTGCACAGCGTGACCGAGCGCACCGGCATTGAGACCTATGAGGGCGGCATCCGCTGCACCTCCCTCACCGGTGAGGGCACGGATGACCTGCCGGTGGAAGCACCTGTCAGCATGAACCTGTGGGGCTTCGGCAAGAGCTTCCTGGACGAGGCCGACCACCGCTTTGCGGGCTGGCTGCATGAGAATCTGCCCAAGAACCCCCTCAAGTGCGAGTATTTCCTGCCCACTGTGGCCAGCGAGCTCATCGATGAGGGCAAGGCAGCGGTCACCGTGCTCAAGAGCACCGATAAGTGGTACGGCGTGACCTACCGTGAGGATAAGCCCACCGTGGTGGCCGCCATCGCCCAGAAAACCCAGGAGGGCCTGTACCCCGAGGATCTGTGGGCGTGATAAGCTGAAACAGGCGCAGGAGCGAAACAAAATCTGTGGCGGCCCTCTTGACTTTTTGCGCAGGAGTGCATATACTAAAGTTGTAGATGAGACTACGGAACCATTCCATGGTTCCACCAAAGCAACAAGAAGCCCCCTCGGTACTGCGAATACCAAGGGGGCTTCCTGCTTGCTAAGGGTTAGTGCTTACCGGCCTTGAACTGTTCCTCAAGCCACTTGCAGATGTAGTAGCTGACCACACCCGCTGCGACGGACAGTATAAATGAGACTACCATTTCCATGGTTACCACCTCCTTCCCACATCAAATGGGTCGGAAGGCCGACAGGTACAGTATAACAGAAAATTCGACTCATTACAACGCAGAAGCGCCCCATCCGGTGAAGGATGAGGCGCTTCTACGTATATTTGGGAATATTCGGGGATGGCGTTAGTTGTTCTTGAGCTCCTGTGCCTTCTGCCATGCGTTCAGCACATCGAGCTTGCTTACGGGATTGGCCGGGAAGAACTTCATCTCTTCCGGAGCCGTGCCCTCATCGTTCAGGTCAGGGATAAGCTCGTTTTCCATGGCCCAGCGGGCGGCGTGCTGCAGGTCCATATCCCGCTCTTCCTGACCGACATCGGGGTAGAGCAGTTCGGATTCGGGCATGGGCTTGCCTGCATCCTCCCACAGCATCATGGCAAGGGCGCTGCGGTTGCTGGGGAAGTAGGGCAGAGCCATCAGCTTGCCTGCAAATTCAGCGCCCAGAGAATAGGCCTGATAGCCCAGCACTGCACCGCCCACAGCGGCAGTACCAATGATCGCAACAGTGCCCAGCACGCCGGGCCCATCATCTTCAATGGTGGCATCACGGTACTGTGCGGCAATATCCACACCACTGCTCATGGTAAAGGTGATGGTCTCTGCCTTGTAATCCTGACCCAGCGGCAGGGAGAACTTGCCGGTAGACCAGATGTCAAACACCATGCCCTCAGGGATCAGGGTCTTGTCCAGCGTCACGGTCACTGTTGCGCCGTCCGGTACATAGTAGGTCTTTTTGCCGGTGGTCTCGTCAGTAGTAACAGTCAAGGTATCGGTCACATCCTTGTCACCGTTTTTCACGGTAACAATGCCGCCGGTCACGGTCAGCGGGTGGCAGACTGCGGTATCGGGGGTGTGGTCAGTGGCGGCATTACGGTACGTTGCAGACACATTCACACCACTGTTCATGGGGAAAGTGATGCTTTCTGCCTTGCAGTCCTGACCTGTGGGCAGGGAGAGATTGCCGGTAGACCAACCGTCAAACACTTTGCCATTGGGCACTGCGGTCTTGTCCAGCGTCACGGTCACTTCTGCGCCTTCCGGTACAGAGTAGGTCTTTTTGTCGCCGGTCACGACAGGGTCAATGACCAGAGACTGGCCGTCCTTTTCCACGGTAGCAGTGCCGCCGGTCACGGTCAGCGGGTGGTAGACCGGAGCTTTGTCCCAACCGGCATAGAGGGTGATGTCCTTCGTAATTTCGGTTTTGTCCACATCAAACTTGCCATCTTCGGGCTTGCCATCTGCGGTGGTGTACCAGCCGGTGAAGTTGTAACCCGGACGGGTGGGAGTCAGTTTGTCTACCTCGTCCTTAGTGATTTTTTCGGTCTTATAAACCGGCACCTTAGCGTGGTTGGTCAGGTTGCCGTCCTTGTCGGTCAGGGTGCCGCCATTGGCATCAAAGGTCACATGGCCGAGGAGGCAAAGAAGCTTGTGTCCTGCCAGTTCAGTATTGCTTCCAAACCGATCAAGTGCGGTGGCTTCGTCATTGTTGAAGTAGATGACACAATCAGCCGGACAACCAGTCAGGTTGTCTTGGAAAGAAGTCAATCCAGCAGGGAGCATAATGTATTCCAGATGGGTGCAATAGTCAAAGGTACCAGGTCTAATGGTTGTTACATTTTCCGGGATGGTGACGTTCGTCAGATTAATGGAAGTGCAAGAATTAAAGGCAGAATAGCCGATCGTCTTAATATTCTCACCTAACGAAATCGTTGCAAGAGAAGTGCACCCTAAAAAGGCTCTATGCCCTATCGATGTGGCAGCGTCCTTGATGGTAAGAGATTGCAAGTCATGGCATTGTCCAAAGGCATCATTGCCGATGGAAGTGACGCTTTGTGGAATGGTGACACTCTCCAGCTCAATGCAATAATAAAAGGCCTCATCGCCGATCGTCTCAATATTCGTCTTAATATTCTCACCGAACGAAAGCGTTTTAAGATGAATGCATTGGTAAAAGGCTTTCTTGCCGATGGAAGTGACGCTTGGTGGAATGGTGACGCTCGTCAGACCACGGCAATCATAAAAGGCCTCATCGCCGATCGTCGTAATTTTTTTACCTAATGAAAGCGTTGTTGTAAGAGGGCATTCCGTAAAGGCCCGGTTTCCTATTGATGTGGCAGCGTCATTGATGGTAAGAGAGTCCAAGTTGCGGCAACCTGCAAAGGCAGAATCGCCGATGGAAGTGACGCTTTGTGGAATGGTGACCTTCTTCAGAGCAGAGCAACCTCTAAAGGCATCATCGCCGATAGCAGTTACAGGGAATCTGCCAAAATCTGTGGGTATGGTGATGTCGTAGGAGCCATCAACAAGGGCACGAAATTTTGTGATGGTTGCAGTACCGTCTTCTGTATTTATCGTATAGTCATACTCGTAATCGCCATAGCTGGCTGTACCAGTTGTCGATGACGTGTCTGCTGCAAATGCCGTGACTGCCGACAGGGGCAGCATGGTGATCATCATGCAGACCGCAACCAATAAGCTGATCAAACGCTTGGGTCTCATAATTTTTTACTCCTTTTCCATGATATTCCCAAAAACTTTCTCTATTTCAACCAAAACAAAAGAGCGCCGCACCGGCCAAACGGCTGGTACGACACTCTGAACCCTTGTAGACCCGCTGCGCGCTCGCTCTCCTGAAGGGAAGCCGACGCATCTTCACAAGGAGGTGCAAGGTTTCGTATTACCTTACTCGGAGAGAATAACGTGCGGCTGGCTGCCATATTACAGGCCCTTGTAGCTTTGCGTCGCAGCCTTTCGACTGGCTTGCCGATTCTTCAGTTTTTAGCGGAATAGCATATTGCACAGGATAAAATACTCTTTTTTTTGTCAATATGACGAAAATAAATTTGGAAAAGTGTACAAAAAGAAACGTACAATGTGGAAAATAGAATGAAAACAAAATCCTGCGGCAGAAAAAGATCTGCCTGACTTTATGGAGGGTGCAGCGCAAGAAAAATGCCCCTGACCGAAAGAAGCCGGTCAGGGGCATTTGGGGTTGCTGCAACGGTCAGGGTCAGTGCCTGCGCTCGTACTTCAGGCGTTCCCGCAGCTCGTCCAGAGAGCGGTGCTTTTCGCCGTGGCGCAGCTTGGGGTAAGCGCGGAGCATACGGCCCTTGCCAAAGTACTTGGAGCTCCGGGTGCGGGCGCGCATCTCCTCGCTGCGGGCCTGCAGCTCCTCGGCCAGCTGTTCCAGACGGAGCAGCTCTGCCGTGCGCTCTGCGGTGCCCCTGGCTGCCAGCTTGACGGCAGTGGCGGCCTCAGAGGCATTGAGCCGGGCCTCCTGGGAGGACTTGCGGGCGGCCTCCATGGCCTCGTCGGCCTTGGCGCGCAGGGCGGCAGCGGCATCCCGGGGGCTCAGTTTGGCGGCATTGTCCCGGGCCTCGGCAGCCGCCAGCTTGAGCTGCAGGCGGCTCTCGTCCATCTTCTGGTCCACATCCATGGCGGTGGTGCCCAGCAGCTCGGTCATGGCATCGGACACGGCGTGCATACTGTCGGCCACCTTTTCCAGAGCATCCAGCTCACGGGCCAGGTCAGAGGCCGCAAAGGCGGTCACCACCACATCGGCGGCGTAGCAGGCGTACAGGATGCACATGAGGACGAAGCCCACCATCTGGGGGACCATCTCCACAAGGCCGGCGATCACGGGGTGAACGGCCTTCATCACCACAACGGTGCCCACGCCCCACAAAAGGGAGAACTCCAGGCAGATATATCCGCCGATGTTGAAGGGGAAGTCGCTGTAATCCCACCACCGGGTGTGGTAGAGCTTGTAGAGCGCCCAGCCGCCCGCCAGCTCCAACACGCTGGGCAGGATCACGCCGCCGATATAGAGCAGCAACAGGTTGTCTACCAGCGGCGAAAGGGTGAACAGCACGATGATCATGCCAAAGCCGTAGATGGGGCAGACCGGGCCGTTCAGAAAGCCGCGGTTCACCAGCTGGCCGGTGGAAACGGCGGCATAGATGACCTCCAGGCACCAGCCCAGGCAGGAGTAGATCAGGAAAAACGCCAGGATCTGATACAGCGAAAAGCCGCAGACCATGGTGTTGACAAAAAAGGACATCTTACTCCTCCTTTGCGGCGGCAGCGGCTTCCTCCGCAGCCTTCATTTTTTTCAGGACCTTGGGCTCGATCCAGGTCACGGCGGCATCGCCGGACAGCTTTTTGGCGATCAGGGCCTTGATCCTGATGCCCATTTCGGTGAACATCCCCTCGTGCTCGGTGCGGATGTTCCACTCCGGCTCGTTTTCGTGCAGGTCAAAGGTCTTCCAGGTGATCTCGTAGCCGGAAGCGGGGAAATACTCCAGGCTGTCGCGGAACAGGTCGTCGTCATCGGTCTTGAAGTAGATCTCGCCGCCGTCCTTCAGGAATTCGCGGTACTGGATGAGCTGGCGGGGATAGGTGAGCCGGTGCTTGTTGGAGGAAGCGTTCTTGCTCCACGGGTTACAGAAGTTGATGTAGATGCGGCTGACGGTATCCTCGGCGGTGAGCACGCCCTTGATGCGCTCGATGTCGGTGCTCATGATCTTCACGTTGTCGATGGGGCGGCCTGCCTCGGTGTAAGCGGCCTCGATCTTGCGCTTGGCAAGGATCAGCACCTTGTCGGTGATGTCGATGCCCAGATAGTTGTTCTCCGGGTGGGCGCAGGCCAGCTGGGAGAGGAAGCCGCCCTTGCCGCAGCCCAGTTCCAGCACAAAGGGCTGCTCCGGGCGGGCATACTGTGCATGCCACTTGCCGCCCCAGATCAGGGGCTCGTGGACGTGGAAATCGGCGGCCATCAGCTCATCGTGGGCGTAGGGTTTGAAACGCATTCTCATAGTTTGTAATTCTCCTTGATGTTGTGTGACTCCTTCAGCCGCCTTCGGCGGCAGCTCCCTCAGCGAGGGAGCCACTGGCGAAGAGGGAAAGTTTTCCGTACAGCCAAAGCCTCCCTCATTGAGGGAGGTGGCATCGCGCAGCGATGACGGAAGGAGTTATTTCGTCTTTCTCAAAAAATCTTCCACCTGTTCCGGCTCTGCGGCGCAGCTTCCCTGACAGATGCCGGGTTTGCCGCCGCCGCGGCCATTGAGGGCGGCGTTCAGGGCTTTGGTCAGGGCACGGACATCACCGCCCGCCTGGGCGATACAGTAGCCGGTGCCCTTTTCGTTGGGGGTCAGGGCCGCGCACAGGCCGGTGGTGGCTTCGCTCAGGCGGCTAGCCAGCCGGTGCAGGCCGTCCGGGTCCAGCCCCGGCACGATGCGGATGGCATCCGCACCGGGCGTTGCCTGCGCGGCCAGCGCGTCAAAGAGCTGGCTGCACAGCCCGAAGTGGGTGAATTTCAGGGCGGTGTACTCGTCATACACCCGGTGCACGGCGTTGGCCGTCTCGCTGGCCTTGGCGCTGAGCAGGGCACCGATCTCTGCCTGCCGTGCCCGCATGGCCTGTGCGGCTTCCAGCGCGCGCCCGCCGCAGACGATGCTCAGGCGTACGCCGCCCTTATAGTTTTCAGCGGCCAGGATCTTGATCTGGCCCACCGCACCGGTAAAGGCGGTGTGGGTGCCGCAGCAGGCACAGACATCCGCCCCGGGGATGGTCACGATCCGCACCTGCCCCTCGATCTCCTTTTTGGAGCGGTAGGTCAGGGCGGCCAGCTCCTCCCGGGTGGGGTAGGTGATGTTCACCGGCACATTTTCCCAGATGATGCGGTTGGCGGCAGTCTCGGCTGCTTTCAGCCCCTCGGCGGAGATGGGGACGTTCGTGTCCATCCGCACGGCATCGGAGCCGATGTGGAAGCCCACATTCTCGGCCCCGAACATGCTGTGCAGGATGCCGGAGAGGATGTGCTCGCCGGTGTGCTGCTGCATCTTGTCAAAGCGCCATGCCCAGTCGAGGGCCTGTGCGGCTTCGGCCCCGGGCACCGCCCCGGCGGGCAGGGAAGTGACCATGTGCCAGATGACACCCGCCTGCTCGTGGACATCGGTGACGGTCAGCACCGTGCCGTCGGCAAGGGTCAGGGTGCCCCGGTCGGCAGGCTGGCCGCCGCCCTCGGGGTAGAATACCGTGCCGTCCAGCGCGATGCGCCCGCCGCCGGTCCGGCTGTCCGGCTCTGCGGCTAAAATATGCCCCACCGCCTCCCGGCGGTAGGCATCGTGTTCATAGTATTTTTCGGTTGGCTGCATAAGCACCTCCTAATATAAAAACAAGTATACCACGTTTTTTGCCTGTGGAAAATAGTCTGCAGTTATGTTATGATAGAAAACAGACAAGCCCCAGCAAAAAGTTTGAGACGAGGAAGGATTTACAATGCGTGAAAGTGGTATTCTGATGCCGGTGTCCAGCCTGCCCGGCCCCTACGGGATCGGCTGCTTTGGCAAAAAGGCAGAAAAATTTGTGGATTTCCTTGCGGCGGCAGGCCAGAAGATCTGGCAGATCCTGCCCCTGAGCCCCACGGGCTATGGGGACAGCCCCTACCAGAGCTGCTCTGCCTTTGCGGGCAACCCTTATTTCATTGATCTGGATGCTCTGAAAGCCGAGGGGCTGCTGACAGCCGCCCAGCTCAAGGCCGAGCCTTGGGGCAAGGACCCGCTGAACGTGGATTACGGCACCCTGTACACCAGCCGCTACAAGATCCTGCGTGCTGCCTATGCCGCCTGGCGCAGGCAGTGTGCAGGCCGGCACGGCTGTGCCCATTACTATCCGGATGCGTACTATGCCTTCACGCTGGAAAACGAGGGATGGCTGGAGGATTATGCCCTCTATATGGCCCTCAAGACCGCCAACGGCATGAAGAGCTGGACTCAGTGGCCCCGGGAGTACCGCAAGCGGGAGCCGCAGGCGCTGGAAGCTTTTAAGGCAGAGAACGAGGAAGAGATCGGCTTCTGGAAGTTTCTGCAGTACGAGTTCAGCATCCAGTGGAAGAAGCTGAAAGCCTATGCCAACGCCAACAACGTGCAGATCCTGGGCGATATCCCCATCTATGTCTCGGCAGATTCCGTGGATGCCTGGGTGGGCGGCCCGCTGTTTGAGCTGGATGCAGACGGCGGCTTTGCCCGGGTGGCAGGCTGCCCGCCAGATTACTTCTCGGCAGACGGCCAGCTCTGGGGCAACCCGCTGTACAACTGGCCCTACCATAAGCAGACCGGATATGCCTGGTGGATCCAGCGTGTCCGCCATGCGCTGGGCATCTATGATCTGCTCCGCATCGACCACTTCCGTGGTTTCGACACCTACTGGGCCATCCCGGCAGGGGAGACGACGGCCCGCAACGGGCGCTGGGAGCAGGGCCCGCGCATGGAGCTGTTCCGCGCACTGTACAACGCCCTGGGCAGCCTGCCCATCGTGGCCGAGGATCTGGGCGAGATGTTCGACTCGGTCCGCGAGCTGCTGGCGGAGAGCGGCTTCCCCGGCATGAAGGTGCTGCAGTTCGCCTTCACCGGTGAGGACAGCGTTGACCTGCCCCACAACTACCCGCGCAACTGCGTGGCCTACCCCGGCACCCACGACAACAACACCCTGACCGGCTGGTTTGCCGAGGAACTGACCGCCGCCCAGCGCAAGCAGGTCGTGGACTACTTTGCCCTGACGAAGCAGGAAGGCACCGTGCGCGGTATGCTGCGCGGCGTGCTGGCCAGCACCGCGGCGCTGGCGATCATCCCGATGGCCGACTGGCTGGAGGAACCCGCCGCCGCCCGCATGAACACCCCGGGCCAGGCACAGGGCAACTGGCAGTGGCGTGCAACATCAGATCAGATTACCGTCAAGCTTGCCAAACGGCTTTATAATTATATGGAAATGTACGGA
>ERZ841116.1067-NODE-1067-length-15441-cov-6.099831_pt1 | contig 15441 bp, 14 predicted proteins | sample MGYA00519875_ERZ841116 | MGnify/ENA primary metagenome ERZ841116 (study PRJEB31850, sample SAMEA3708889) | human gut metagenome | biome: human gut; feature: human-associated habitat; material: faeces | place: China | collected 2014 ... | reverse complement strand
ATTAGTAAGCGGGGAAATACGGTAGCCAGGAAGATTCTCTTCAAGGCAATTCAAAACATCGCCTCAGCTGCTCATTATCACCCAAACCACATCAATGATTATTACCAGCGCAGGAAGTTAGAGAACGGTCAACAAGGAACGAAGAAGATTGCGATCGCTGCTATTCACCGGTTAATTCGCACTATTTATCATCTCGTCATAAATAACCAATTCTATGATTACACCTTAGCTACTAAAGGGTAAGTCCAGAATTAGTTCATTGTCTTAAGTTCAGTCCACTGTTTAAACAGATGTAAGCAATGGGCTTTTTTGTCGTGGGCTTTAAACCTGCTTTTCGACCTTAATTACCTAATTTAAACCAAAAGAAAAGCGAGACTACCAACATAAAAGTAAATAATGTCGGTAATCTCGCTTGACTAAACGTAGAAAAGTACTAATTGGATCCAATAATTACTTTGAATCATCATTACTATATTAGACTTGTGACAAAATTTCAACTATTTTTAACAAATTCTTCTCGTTTTCGTAACAAAACGATAAAGCAATTCACATATTTATAAGAAATTGTCCATTAAGTGAGTTAAAGCCGTTTTTGCAGTGATAAGTTAAAAATAGTGATTTTTACGCATTAATCCTTGTCCTTAAAGGATTCTTAATTGATCAATTAGAAGAGCTCTTTTGCCCCCTCCCCACTTTCAAAATCATCATTTCGCTTATCTGTTTATTAGTGAAAACTTTTTCGAAAATTTTTTAGTAATTATTTTCTTGCATTGCAGCTGGCCAGCCATCAATTGACTTTTTAGCATCAAGGTCACGGAGCTTTGCCATTTCTTCACCGTTAAGTTCAAAATCAAAAATATCAATATTTTCTTCCATATGTTTAGTATTTAACGATTTAGGAATTACAACAATTCCACATTGATTTAAGTAGCGTAAGGTAACTTGGGCTGGTGTCTTCTGATACTTGTCCCCGATTTCCTTCAAAACAGGAATATCTAAAAAGCCAGGGTTTGCTTCTCCTAGAGGTGCATATGATTCATGAACAATGTTATTTGCGGTTAAATAATTATGCATCCGCTGTTGCTGCCAAAGAATATGAGTCTCAATTTGGTCGACAACTGGTTTGATTGATGAATGATCAACAATCTCTTGGACTTGTGGTTCATTGAAGTTGCTTAAGCCAATTGCACGGATCTTGCCTTCCTGATATGCATCTTCTAATGCTCGGTATGTTTCTAGGTCATTCCCCATCGGCCAGTGGATTAACACAAGATCAAAGTAATCCTGGTTGAAGTTGAGCAATGAATTATCTAATCCTTTTTTAGTTTCTGCATAGCCACTTGTTTGGACCTTAGTTGTTACAAAAAGCTTCTCACGATCAAGGCCGCTTTCTTTGATTGCTTCGCCAACACCCTCTTCATTACCATAATACTGTGCTGTGTCAATCATCCTGTAACCCAGGCGAAGTGCCTTAGCAACATTTAATAAGGTTGTGTTAGGAGTAATTTGATATGTCCCAAAACCAATCATTGGCATTTCGAGGCCATTATTAAGTTTTACTGTTTTCATTTAGGTCATCTCCTCACCTATATTATATTATTTCTTTATTGAGATTGTTATTTTGAATATTAGTTAAAGTAAATATCTGCTTATTGTTAACGCAGAATTTAAAAATAAAAAAGCCCGGGCGAACCCGGACCACCTGAATGCAAGAATCTGTAGGCCATGTTTTGTCGTAGTATAACTATCAGGTAAAAGTTATACCGAGGTAATCATCTATCTCAGAGCATTAAGCTCTCCCCTGGAATCACTTCAATTCGTTATCCAAAGCTCCCCTACCGTAGTTTGGGTTTACCGCTTGAGGGGTTTACCGCGTTCCACCAGTACTGTTTCCAATCCTGCTTCGTCACTGTGGCACTTTTCAGGGATACTGGGGCATAGCTTGCGCCTTAGCCGGTTTTCCCGCCGTCACCGAGTTCACTCGGTGCCCCGCCTTATTTTTTCAGCGAGCACAAACACTACAGACATCGCAGTCTGTGCGAGCATGGACCTTCCTAACATAACATAAGCTATGCTCAATTACCCAAGACTTGCATATGAAATTATTAAAGTAAGTGTGAATCGTTCTCTTGACCATTAGCTCCCATTTGAGAACCAAAGACACGCCGCTCCAAATTAGATAGCCGCTTCAGGATATCCATGTTAGTAGCGTTAGAAACTGGTTGAGAAGCAGCTCCATTATTCATTGATGAACCAACTTCAACTTGACGGTTAAGTTCATCAACCTTAGCACGAAGTCGTTCATTCTCACTATTTAAACGATCAACTTCCTTATTAAAGGTGTCATAATCTTTGATAACATCGTCCAAGAAGGAATCAACGTCAGCTTCATCGTAGCCCTTTCCGATGTTCCGTTCTTTAAATTGCTTATGCAAAATATCTTGTGGAGTAAATTTAATGTTATCCAATTTATACACCTCAATTGCTAAACTTCAAAAGTACATTAATTATCATACCTAACTCATCCCTCAAATTCAAGCAATTTCGCCCGATATTCACGAAAACCTAGAATTTATCTGCTTCTTCCATTTCCCGTTGACGTTCTTGCCATTCAATGGCTGCTTCCTGAAGTTCATCAAAGTCGATTAAGCGATAAGAATAATCATGATTAGCTTGATACTTTTGAATTGCCTGGTAATCATACTTTTCCTTTCCTTCATGGTCTGGATCGTAAAGTAAAAGTGCTTCATCAGTATGAGTTAACATGAACTGCTGAAAGGCACGAAGCTGCTGCGGTGATTGATATGGATGATCGCTGACACTTGCACTGAAGTCAACAGCTGATTGAAGGTTAGCTAATTTAGCCTGATTATTCTCATTCCATTGTTGACCAAATTCGGTAAACGGCTGCATCATTGATACTTTCAATTGCGGATAATCGTCCTTTAGTTTCAATGCTACTTCAATCGCCCACTGTTCAGTTCCCAATTGAGGGCCAGTAATCAGCCAAAATTCCTCATTGCTCTCTTCTAGTCGCGCCTTTAGTTCACGAGAAAGGACCTCTTTGATTACGGCAACTTTTGGATCGTCATCCTTAAAAACATTTAATTCATAACTCCGGTAACCCGTGATCCATAATCGACGCATTTAATCGCCACCTTTTCTACTATTATATAGGTAAAGTTATTTTTAGAGGAAGTGTTCGCCAGGAACTTTCCTACTGCAACATAGTCGAAACGTGTTCGCCTGAGTTTCCTCGAGCTAATGTTCTCGGCAACAAAGTCAAAATGTGCTCGCCAGGAACTTGCTAGCTTTCCGCAAGTTCTCTGCTGGCTCGCACTCTAAATTTAAACATTCTGTATCAATCATCTTGATGTATCTCTGGTATAATACTTCTAGTTAGGAGAGTGATCAATGGTGAATATTCACTATCCCAATGGTCAGCAGCCGAAGCGGGAATATAACCCGCAACGAGATTTGCCGACCCCCCATCAATCAATTTACGCAAAACGGGGAATGTCACTGGAAGATGAAATTAATCATAGCAACCAGTATTATTTAGCGAACCACATTGCTGTGATTCATAAGAAGCCAACGCCAATCCAGCTAGTAAAGGTTGATTACCCGAAGCGGAGTGCTGCTGTTATTAAGGAAGCATACTTTCGTCGACCATCAACGACTGACTATAACGGTGTCTACAAGGGCTACTATATTGACTTTGACGCGAAGGAAACGCGGAATAAGCGATCGTTCCCGTTAAAGAATTTTCATCCCCACCAAATTCGCCACATGCGTGAATGTATCAAACAGGGTGGGATCTGTTTTGCATTTATCAAATTTACCGAACTAGATCTTATTTATTTACTACCAGCTACCAACCTGTTTGAATTCTGGGATCAGCAGTCCTGTGGTCGGAAATCAATTCCGCTTGCTTCAATTGAGAAGTGCGGCTATCAAATTGGTTACCGGCTCAATCCACGTCTTCCATACTTGGAAGCGGTCGACCGAATTATTGCTAATACAAAGTAAAAGGAGAATATCATGTCGAATAACGATGAACCACGACGCGAAGATCAGTATCGTGCCGATGGTGGTTACGATGATGGCGGAAAGAAGCCATTATTAAAGCGCATCCTCCTCTGGATAGCAGGGGCGATTGTCCTCTTGTTTGTGGCTGGATGTGCACTATTTTTCTACTACGCTTCAAGCGCCCCGAAGATTAGTCAACGGGAACTATCAAGTCAGAACACAACGATTATCTATGATGCTAATAATAAGGTGATTTCTCGTCTTGGTGCCCAAAAACGTGATTATGCTAAGGATTCGCAAATTCCTGACACTTTGAAGCACGCAGTAGTCGCAATCGAAGACCGGCGCTTCTATAAGCACCACGGAGTTGATGTTCGGCGAATCTTCGGTGCAGCGATCAATAATGTGATTGGTCGTTCAGACGGAATGCAAGGTGGGAGTACCTTAACCCAACAACTGGTTAAATTATCAGTCTTCTCAACTGCTCAATCTGACCGGACATTTAAGCGGAAAGCCCAGGAAGCCTGGTTAGCCCTAAACGTTGAACGGCACTTCAGTAAGGATCAAATTCTTAAGTATTACATCAACAAGGTTTACATGGGTAATGGAGTCTACGGAATGCGAACCGCCGCTCAATACTACTATGGTAAAGAGTTGAAAGACTTGGACCTTTCTCAATTAGCATTGCTTGCCGGAATGCCCCAATCACCAACCAACTACAACCCGCTAGCTTCAAATACTAAGTACGCGACAGCACGGCGGAATGAAGTTTTGAACGCAATGGTTCGGGCTGGCTACATCACTAAGTCAGCTGCTCAAAGTGCTGCTAGTGAAAGTGTTACTGATGGCCTTGACCCCGATCATGGTGACGTTGAATCAAGCGAGACTAACGTTAAGGAAAAGATCGTTGATCCATACGTCAAGGAAGTTCTTGCCCAATTGCAAGCAGAAGGATACAATCCAAACACTGACGGCTTGCTAGTCCACACTAACATGGATCTTGGCGCTCAAAAGAAGCTCTACAACGCTGCTAATAGCGAAGTATCTTTCCAAAGCGACCAAATGCAAGCTGGTGCAGCGGTTACCGATCCGCATAACGGTCAAGTAATCGCCATGCTTGGTGGTCGGCATTCTAATGTCATTTATGGTCTTAACCGGGCCGTTCAGGAAAACCGGAGTTCTGGTTCTACTGCTAAGCCACTAATGGATTACGGTCCAGCGATTGAATATCTTCAATGGCCAACCTTCAAGACCGTTTCCGATACGAAGTTCTACTGGCCAGGAACAAATAAGGTTCTTCACGACTTTGATAACAAGTACAAAGGGAACATGACGATGCGTTCCGCACTGGTAGAATCACGAAACGTTCCTGCTATCCGGACATTGCAAGAAGTTGGGATTAAACGAGCAACAACCTTCTTGGGTGGCTTAGGAATTTCACAAAAGGATTCTTATACCCTCCAAAACGGGATTGCCCTCTACATCTCCCCACTTCAAATGTCAGCCGCCTATGCAGCCTTCGCTAACGGTGGGACGTACTACAAGCCATACTACATTAGTTCAATTACTACCATGGATGGTAAGACTAAGACTTATTCTCCTCACGGTAAGCGAGCAATGAGCAAGGCAACTGCATACATGATGACTGATATGTTAAAAGGCGTCTTCACTAACTCTGCTTCTACCGGGACTTCTGCTTACTTAAGCGGTGTTCACCAAGCTGGGAAGACCGGGACAACCGACTTCCCTAACCGGAACCAATCAGGAGTAATGGATTCCTGGATGGCTGGTTACACCAAGAACTACTCAATCGGAATTTGGACTGGTTTTGATCACCCAATGAATGGTGGTGCAATTTCTAGTCAATATGAACGAACTGCGGTCCTCCTTTACAAGAGCATCATGCAGTACCTCGACGAACAAAACCACGCTTCTAACTGGAAGATGCCTGATACTGTTGAAGCTGTTCGGGTAAATGGTAAACGCCAACTCGTAATCAAAGATTCCAAGTGGGCCTTAATGTATGGTGCTTGGGATGGCGGTGATGACGACAATGAATCATCACACTCTGGTTCTAATTCGAGTTCCAGTTCTTCTTCCGGTAGTCGGAGTGAATCAATTTCTGAAAGTCGTTCCATTGAAAGTATCTTAAATGGTGGCTCAAAGAATGAAAGCAATTCATCTTCAACTACGCAAAGTAGCAGTGCAAGTTCTGCCTCATCCACTAGTCCAACACCACCAGCTCCTAACGCTGGCAATGGTCAATAATTATTAGCATAAAAAGCTAAAGGAATACCTAACGTTTGTCTGCCAGACGTCAGGTATTCCTTTTTAAATTGATAAACTTTAACTTGTTTACTTTGCCGTTAACCCGCCATCAACAATAAACTCAGAGCCGGTAGAATAATCAGCTTCATCTGAGGCAAGAAAGGCAACCATTTGCGAAACATCCTCAGGTTTAGCGATCCGCTGCAACGGGATTGTCTTTGCGAATGCCTTAACCTCATCACTATTATCATTTTGCTTAATCATTGGTGTTTCAACAACTCCAGGATGAACTGAGTTGACACGAATGTTATACGGTGCTAATTCAAGGGCGGCAGCTTTGGTCATCCCCCGAACAGCAAATTTAGTGTCAGTATAACCGATTGCACCGCCAACTAAGCCATCAATTGATGAAATGTTAACGATACTTCCCGATTTCTGGTTCTTCATTACTTCGCCAACGTACTTAATTCCAATAAAGGTTGAAAGTTGATTAATTTTAACAATCTTCAAATAATCATCAACGCTATAATCAAAGATTGACTTAGTGATACTAATCCCCGCATTGTTGACTAACACATCAATCTTGCCAAACTTAGCTAATGTTTCCTTAACGACCTTTTGCCAATCCTGTTCGCTGGAAACATCTTGTTTAACAAAAAGCGTCTTTTCACCAGTGGGGTCAAGTTCCTTTGCCAAAGCTTCACCTTTTTCAGCATTAATATCAGTAATGACAACCTTAGCACCATCCTGGACAAAGAGACGGGCATGACTTGCACCCATTCCCTGTGATGCACCAGTGATGATTGCTACTTTACCATTTAATTTACCCATATTCATTTCCTCCATTCCGAGATACTAAGCATCTTTATAACTTTAATTATAACGGCTGTCTTTTCATTAAGCAAAGAATCGGCCCTTTAAGGACTCCTAAGCATCAAATGCCTCATGCTCGTTAGCCTGCTTTCTAACGACCATGAGGCATTTTAAATTTTGTTATTCACTAAATGTTCCGTATGCTTCATTCGTAACAGCATTGCGACACGGTAGGTAACCGTATTGACCATTTTCACGTGGTTGACGGATCCAAACCTCACCATCATGCCGTGACCAGGCATCATAGTCAATCACTGAACCTGCCGGTAATTCTGCAATTGCAGTCGAAGTTGGTAGCGCACCCCAACGCAAAGTTAATGGTCGATTACTCGTAAACCGCCCAACTTCACGGTGCCAGGTATCACCAAGGTTATCAGTCCAAGTTTCATCACTTGATACACTGCTAGCTGAAGAGTCTCCAGAGATTATTGGTAGTGAATTTACCTGTCCAGTAGGATTAGCTAATCTTTGCCAACCTTCACGATCAACAGTTGCAACCGAACGATCTTCATCATCTCCCGCAAATTGCCATAACGTATATACCGGCCATGATGCAGTATTAACCTGCATATTTGGTACCCGCCAGGAATGCCAGTTCATTGAGGGATACTTAGCAACCCAAAGGCCACAATCATTAGCGCAGTTAGCAACCTGCCAAATTGCCGATTCTTGGACATAGATTAGTGGCCAGACATTTGTTTGCCGATGCACCTCATCAACAAACCTTCGGACCCAATTTACATTACCCCAGGCTGCATTCTGGTATTGTTCCCAATCAATTGCTAAAACCGCTTCGCCAATCTTCCCCTGAATATGATTGAGGAAATATGCTGCCTCCGCGACCGGATCATTGCCACCCGCATAATGATAAAGTCCTAGTAAACGACCGTTAGTTTTCGCTAGGGAATATTGATATTCATATTTGGGATTAACATAGCCTGTTCCCTGAGAGACCTTCACGATTGTCCCCTGAGCATGGGGATCAGTTACTATCCAATCCGCACTTCCGGAAAAAACATCTGTAAAATATAGTGCCATCTACCCTCACTTCTTCCTTATTAGATAACTTCATTATACCTTTTATAAGAAAAGGGTTGGCTGAAGCATTTTGAATTGATGCTGATCCTCAAATAACTTAGCCATTTGGAGAAGCAAGCTTTCATTTCCCTTCCGAGCAATAAACTGAATCCCTAGTGGTGTCCCATTAGCACAAACATGGGTTGGTAAGCTAATTGCCGGTTCACCGGTCATATTCGCCTGTTCGGTAAATGGTGTATAAGTCAACGCTGGAAGCCATTGATCATAAATCAACTGGCGCTGTTCTTCCGGTGATAGTTCTGTAATATTTTCCATCCGCTTACGATCGGTTGCCATAATTAAGTCATGATCAATTCGGGGAGCTGGTTGAGCATTCGTTGGCGTAAGGAATAAGGGATACTGATCGTGTAGCTGATCATGAATATAGCTTGCTTGATCCCATTGACTCAATGCTTCACTGTATTGGGCTGCCGAAACATTTTCACCGGTTTTCCAAAGAGCATACGTCAATAATTCCATATCATCCCGGCTAGCCGGCCGCCCAAGGTAACGTTCGATTCCATCAAACATCGCTGCAGTTTCCCCAGCATTCATCGTGTAATAGCTATTCATTAGTGCTACACCATCAACCGGATCAGTAAATTCAGTACATTTAAATCCCTGATCACTTAAAAAGGTTACTGCATCCAAGACCGCTTGCTTAGCTTCATCACTGACTGGAGTCCCAACTGGCGATTTAACTGTATAACCAATTTCGATGTTTTTCATTGGCTGTTCCAAAACGTGATTAAATCCAGGAGTAAACTTCGGCACTTGGAAAACAGCTGCTGATTGAACAGTTTGTAACTGATCTAATAACCGTGCAGAATCTTCAACTGATCGTGTCAGAGCAAAGTTAATCGAGGCTCCCTGCCAAGATCGCCAATCACTCGGTCCGGTTGGTACACGGCCACGAGTAGGCTTCAACCCAATTAACCCTGACCAGCTAGAGGGAATCCGGATCGAACCGCCACCATCATTTCCAGCAGCCAACGGAACCCAGCCAGCAGCCACTGCAGCCGCTGATCCACCGGAAGAACCGCCAGGAGTAACCGCAGTATTCCACGGATTCCGGGCCGGGCCAAAGAGCTTTGCGTCAGTGATATTCTTCCAACCAAACTCGGGGAAATTAGTCTGGCCAATAATAATGAAACCCGCTTGTTGCAAGGCCTGAACAAAGTTATTAGTCGCTTGGGCAACATTATTTTGAAATAACTTATTGCCGTTAGTATCTGGCTCGCCAGCAAGTTGTTGACCCAAACCTTTAATCAAAATTGGCACCCCTAAAAACGGTTGTCCGTGATCAGTTAATTGACGAGCCTCATTTAAGGCCGACTTCTCACGCAGGTGAATCACTGCATTTAGTTGCGGGTTCTCCGCTTTGACTTTTTCAATTGCAGCACTTACTAATTCAAAACTACTGACTTTCTTCGATCTAACCAAATCAACTAATTGGTAAGCTGGTTTTCTTAATAAAGAATCAATATCCATCTATTTTCTTCTTTCTGATAATCACAGTTACAAATAGGCATTTATATTATAAATCGTCCATTAATCATTGTAAAAGCGTTTTCAAGATAATATACTTTAAGCTAATACCTTAACTTGGAGATGGTTTGATTGAATTGGGAACACTTTTTTAACATTCCCGGCTTTTTTGATGCGCCACTAGCATGGCAGTCACTACCAACTATTCTTAGCGGCTTACCCTTATCAATTATCCTACTGGCAATTTGTTTTGTTACTTCTAACGTTGTTGGCATTTTAATAATGCTGATGCGAATTAGTAAATATCGCTTTCTCAGCGGGATTGCTCGCTTCTACATTTCATTTTTCCGTGGTGTTCCGATGCTGGTCGTGCTTTTCTTAACTTATTTTGGATTGAACATGGCTGCCCTGCCCGCAGCAGTTCTTTCTTTTACTGTCGTCCCGAGTGCCTTCCTCGCCGAGTATTATCGATCTGCTCTCAAAGGCGTTAGTCAAACCCAGTACGATTCTGCTAAAGCTTTGGGAATGTCTTACCGGATCATGATGACTTACATTATTTTGCCCCAGGCCTTTCGGATCGTCCTTCCATCATTGGGAAATGTTTTACTCGACATGTTTAAAAGTACTTCTCTTGCCGCAATGATTACCGTTTCCGAAATGTTCATGAAAGCAAAAGTTGTTGCTGGAGTTAATCAGGATTACATGACCATTTATATTGAAATTGCCATTATCTACTGGATTGTTTGCTGCGTTCTTAGTTGGGGCGAGCAACGGGTTGAAAATCATTTACAACTTTATGTTAATGAATGATCATACTTAATAATGTTTAGCATTATGGACCAGTTACGCAAATTTGATTGAATTGTCTAAGTAATCGGAATATAATTAAAGCGTTTTCACGTCACTATCAGAATAAATTACAGGAAGAAGTCTCCTACATGAAGAAAAAATTTTTGACCATTCTCTCAGTAGTTGTTTTAACAATTATTGGGTTGTCTGCTTGTGGAAAGAAGAGTGCCGCAGACAAAGATACCTGGACCGTTGCTACGTCAGGAACACTCTATCCCACTTCTTATCATGATCCGAAGACTAAGAAGTTGACTGGTTATGATGTTGAGGTTATTCGTGCGGTTGCTAAGGGACTCCATAAGAAGGTCAAGTTTAAGGAATACGATGTTGATGGGATGTTAACCGCGGTCAAGACCGGAAAAGCAGATATGGCAGCGGATGACTTTGCCATTTCACCTGCCCGCCAAAAGAATTATCTGATGTCATCCCCAATCAAGCACTCATTCAATAGTTTGATTGTTCGGCAAAGCGATAACTCTGGAATCAACAACTGGAAAGACATTAAAGGAAAGAAGTCTGCCGGTGAAGCTGGAACCAACTACCAACGATTAGCACAACAACTAGGCGCCAAGTTAGTCAACTACGACAACGTTTCTAATGATGTTTACATGAAGGGTGTTGCCAGTGGGAAGACTGACTTTATTATGAATGATTACTATCTTCAAAAGTTAGCCCTCAAAGCACAACCGAATAGCGGGCTTAAGATCAAGCAGGGGATGTACTTTACCACTAACGAAGACGGCAAAGGTGAAGGAATCGTCTTTAACAAGAATGACCAAAAGCTGCAAAAGCAATTTAACGATGAATTAGCTAAGTTAAAGAAGAACGGAACGCTATCTAAAATTGCGAAGAAGTACTACGGTGCCGATGTTACTAAGAAGCCACATGTTCACATTGACCGCCACTTTACGATTCAGAGTAAGTATAAGGGTGATTAGAGAGGTCACCTCATGAATTATGAGCAACTTTTATACGTTACTGAGCTTGCTAACCACCAAACGCTTCAAGAAACAGCGGATTTCCTTCATATTTCTAAGTCGGGATTAAGCCAATCAATCTCTCAATTAGAATCTGAGTTGGGAGTCCAATTATTTAAGCGTAGCCATCAGGGAACGGTTTTGACTTCTAAAGGGCAAGAGTTGTTGCCATATATCAAAAGCATGATGTCAGCTAACATGAATTTAATCCAACAAGCTGGCAGATTAGGTAAAATTCAAAGCATCCATACGATTAAATTAGCTTATGTGAATACATTCCTAAAGCCAATGTTAACGGAATTCCTGAAACTGTATAACGGAAATGCTACTCTAGTGATTAAGCGTAAATCAAGTTCAGAAATTATCGAGCAAGTGCGCCATAAAGAATTAGACGCTGCTTTATTGCAATTGATAGCAAACATCAAGAGCAATTAAATGGTCTTAATTTTATTAAAGTTCATGATGGCCATATCAGTTTAATTACCAGTGCCTTTTCTGGTTGGGTAGTCGATCAAACAGGTATTTGAAATACTTATATACATTTAGTTTATTAATTTTTGCTGTTGCCACTAACGTGTAATAAATCGCATTGGCTTCAGCTCCACGAACGCTTTTCGCAAACAAGCAGTTCTTACGAACCAAGGTTGTAAAACGGATCTCTCCTTCTAGCGAGTTATTGCTTAGGGGGATTTGTCCATTTTCAAAAATCCGATATACTCTTGTCCGAAGCTTTAAGGCATTCTTGATGGCTGCACACAGCCGGCCCTGTGGTGAAGTGATACTTCCCAAGTACTGGTAAAACCTATCAAGCAACGGCTTCACATGAGTAATTCTTTGCTGCCGCTTTTCCTTTTCAGTTTGATATACTAATTCGTTTTCCTTATGGAAAACGGCCCCGAGTAGTTTTACCACATGGAGAGCTTTCGAATACTTTAATTGCTTCTTACTCAGTAATTTAGTGATTCGAATAAACTCCCGACGAATATGAACTAAGCACGAGCCAAATCGGGCATTGGGATATAAACCATTACTGTAACCGCCATAGCCATCACACATGATAAAGCCCGGATAGCCCTGTCCGATAATATCGCCAATTACTTTTCCTGAGCGTGTATTACGATAGTGAAAAATCACCATCTGATGACGACTAAATTCGCTCGTGGTCTTGGTTGCCCAAAAATAGCTGGTATTTTTAGCTTCGTCAATGACCTTAAATGGCGTTTCATCCATTTGAATTACGTTTTCACCTTGCATTAATTGGGTTAGCCGTTCATACAGTGGCTTCAAGTATGTTTGACTAACTGTAATGATATTAGTGGCGAGTTGACGACCGCTAACTGGCAAGCCAACGGCTTGCCAAAGCTTTACTTGTCGATGAAAGGGTAAAGCTAAGGCAAATTTATATTCAGCTACTTTAGCCAAAACACTACTGGAAACATAACTGTGAGGCAATAATGATTGTGGCATCTGGCTACTAATGATCATATCTTTACCATCTTCGTCACAGTCATTACATTTATAGCTTTCTTGGTATAAATTCACACAGTATAACTCGGCAGGCTTTAGCCGGACTTCACGGCTATACAAATGATTACCAATCTTTTTCATCTGTTAATGGCACTTTGGACAATCCGTATTAGTTAAATGAATCGTCTTATCCACTTGAGGTAAACCATCCAAAAAAGCGGTCCGCTGACCAGAAGACTTGGCTTTCCGGTGACGCACCACTTGTTTTGTCTGCTTTTCAATCACTTCCGTGATTGAAACATTAGAATCTTGCAGCTGAGCTAGTTCATCATCACTAAACAATGATTGCTGACCATCAACTACGGACTCAATTACTTCAGTTTTTTCCCCAAACATTTGGTTTTGTTGAAGCTTAATAATCGCTGTCAACTTATTAACCTGATCCTTCAAGGCTTTGATCTGCTGCTTAAGCTCTCGATTCTCTTCTACTAAGCTCTTACTCATAGTACGTCACCTCCCTTTAAATTATTCTTCGGTAATTATATCAAAGAACAACGGTTTTAAACAGAGGTAATTCAATAAAGGGTACCTGGTTGGGCAGCTTTGATCAGACGAACTGGCAACGGGTTTAATCCTTTCAGTAACCAATCCAATTGCCTGGCTGATAATTCTTTAGCTTCACTACTATGTCTTGGCCAGCTCAAATGACCATTCTCAAAACGCTTATAGAGTAAAATAAAGCCTTCACCGTCCCAAAGTAACCCTTTGAACCGATCATTACGTGACCCGCAAAAGAGGAACAGAGAATTATCGTATAACTTCTAGTCCATAGTTTTCCGCGATAACCATCGTCAGCCCATCAATTCCTTTACGTAAATCAGTTTTCCCGCAAACTAGATAAACATGGTCTGGATCGTGCCAGTTAATGAGCATAACGCACCACAGCCTTTACAATCTCGGCCGCAAGGCTGGGATTGGTGCCTTTGAAAATTGTTAATTGGATATTTCCAGCTTTCATTTTAACGACTGGCTGCGATGAAATTTTAGCCTTACTAACCGGCTTACCTTTGGCTTTGAAAACGGGTGCCACAATATCATGCTTCTCTTCCATAAAGAAATCCTCCTGTACTGAATCTTATGTTTTCAGTATAGGGGGATTGGTCGACCGCGCCTAGACGTATTGTTATTGATTGCTTACATCAATATGACATAATGAAGGGTCAGCTTTGCAATAGTTTTATCTGATATAATAAACTTTAATAAGTTATTGGAGAAAGTATTGATTATGAGTGACTCTAAATTAAGCTTTGACGATCAAATAAAATGGTTGAAGCACCATAAAGTAGACGTAGAAAATGAAGTCGAAGCTCAAAACTATTTGAAGTATACGTCTTATTTTTATAAGATGATTTCTTTTGTTAAAGTATTTAACAATGAGGGACAATGTATTGATAGTTTTGATATGCTGATTGACGTATCAACATTGGATATGGAGCTAAGATATTGCTTGTTGAAAGTTTGCTTGGACATAGAACACGCAATAAAAACATATTTATTAAGAATCATAACTAATGATCCTGATGAGGATGGTTATCATATTGTTCAAGAAGTTATCAATAGAGATGAAAACCCAGAAGGATTTAAAAGAAAATTATTTTCTAGTGTTTCTCACTACGATACTAATGGCAATTTTATTATAAGTGAGGAATATCAACGGTCTTATGCTAATCCTCCGATTTGGATAATCATAGAAATCTCTAGTCTTGGAAAGTTGAGATCTTTTGTTGAATATCTGAGTCATAAAAGACCTAATAATAAAACATTGCAGCAATTAAGGGAATCATTTAAATATATTAACAGGCTTAGAAATAGTTGTGCTCATAATAGAGTGCTTTTTAACAAAAATGCATTAGTAAGTATGAATGAATCTGTTCCACATAATATCTATTCATTACTGAGAAGTGATAATTTAACGCGCTGTGAAATTTTTACACCGTTACTATTACAAATTTCACTGGCACTACGCATTCATAAAGTAATGTGTAGTTCAAAGTCGCACCAGCATAAAATAGATGATTTGAATGAATGGTGTACTAGAATGCAAAGAAATCGTGACTTATACAAAGACAATGCTATTAGTAACTTATTTAAGAGTATTTGCAAGAGCATAACTATATATAGTAATTAAAAACATTGACTATTAGTTATGTTAAGATATAATAATACATAGAAAATATGGCGGGAGCCGCTTCACCCCTTTATTAAGGGGTGTTGTATTTTTAAATGTAAAAAGGTGGTGGACGAAGTTGTTCATCGCTTTTTTTGTTACAATGGCGTTAATCTTTGGCAAAAAACATAACCTAAATTTCAAGAATAAGTTAGCCACTGGACTCAAATAAATAATACTGACCAA
>ERZ841116.1063-NODE-1063-length-15490-cov-4.071072_pt1 | contig 15490 bp, 16 predicted proteins | sample MGYA00519875_ERZ841116 | MGnify/ENA primary metagenome ERZ841116 (study PRJEB31850, sample SAMEA3708889) | human gut metagenome | biome: human gut; feature: human-associated habitat; material: faeces | place: China | collected 2014 ... | reverse complement strand
GAATTCTTTATGGATCCCAAGGCTTTTTAACGCAAAATCCCGCTGCGCTTATAGAAATAGACCAAATTTTTGACTTTTCAGATACGCCTTAATTTTTGCCGCGGATGGCTTTTGCATTTTCAATCAGCTTGTGCAGGGTGCCCTGGATAGCTTCCAGTTCCTGCGCGCTGACCCCGTTTTGCAGGTCATGCTCAAAATCCGAAATGCACTGGTGGATGGCGGCGGCGCATTGGCGGCCTTTCTCAGTCGGAACCAGGCTTTTGAGCCGGGCGTCTTTGGCGACAACTTCCCGCGTGATAAAGCCGGACTGCTCCATGCCCTGCAGCATGGCGGTGACGCTGGAGCGGCGAATGTTGAACCACTGCTCAATGTCGCGCTGGTAGACGTCGCGGCCCTGGCGCTCGGCACGGACCGCGCACGCCCGACAGCTCCGAGCTGACCTCGGCGTTGATGCGGGCATCCAGCGCACGGCGGATGAGCCGCGAGGTCTGGTTCAGCAGTGCGCCGAAGTGGGCATCCGCGCAGCAGCCGCAGTCATCATGCGATGATTCGTGCATTTCTTCCCTCCTTTACGATTTTCGGGCCCAAGAAGTTAGATTTCGAATTGTTCGTTGTCTAACTGTTCGTTTGCGTACTTTACCAGTATAACACCGGATCGAGGAATGTCAAGAGGGACGGCGCGGAGTTTTTTGTATCGTGCAGCGGCAAACGGGCAGAGCCCCGTCACCCTGCGCTTTCCCGATTCAACGTAGGGGCGGATTCCATATCCGCCCGTGCCCGGCTGTCTTTATTCGCCGCTTTCCCTCTCCACCCCCAGATACGGCAGCACCTTTCCCAGTACCTCGGCGCACACCGGCCCGGAGAGCGCGCCGCCGCTCGTTGTCCAGCTGTGGGGCTCATCCAGGCAGACCAGCACAGCGACCTTGGGGTCGTCGATGGGCGCAACGGAGACAAAGCTCGCAATGCGCGCGCCCTCGTTGGCGCTGTCCAGCTTTTGGCTCGTGCCGCTCTTGCCGCCGATGCGGTAGCCCGCCAGCGCGGCCTGCTTACCCGTGCCGCCTGTAACAACACCCTCCATCAGGCGGCACATCGTGGCGGAGGTTTCCGCGCTGATGACACGGCGCTTCACCGTCGGCTGCACTTCCTTCACAACAGTGCCGTCAGGCGCCGTGATTTTCGCCACAACGTAGGGCTGCATCAGCTCGCCGCCGTTTACCACCGCACAGACCGCCGTGAGCATCTGCAGGTAGCTTACCTTGCTGCTCTGCCCGAACGAGCAGCTCGCCAGCTCCACCGGGCCCATCCGGTCCGCCGTGTAGTATTCGCTGCGCCTGACCTCGCCCGGCAGGTCGATGCCCGTGGCCTCCCGCAGGCCGAAGGCCGCAAAGTAATCGCAGAAGCGTTCTTTTCCAAGCCGCGCACCGATCTGGATAAAGCAGGGGTTGCAGCTGACAGCCAGCCCCCGGGCGAAGGTCTCGGTGCCGTGGATATGCCCGTTTGCACAGCGGAACCGCGTGCCTGCGACGGTTATTTTACCCGCGCAGGTGAAATAGTCCGTGGCCTTACACGCCCCGGAGTCCAGCGCCGCCGACGCCGTGATGAGCTTGAACACACTGCCCGGCTCATACAAGTCACTGATGGCCTTATTGCGCCACTGTGCCTGCTGGGCCTTTTGCAGCGCGGCGCTGCGCTCCTCGCCGGTCAGGGCATTCACAGCGTCACGGACTTCCTTGTTTATAAGGGTCCGCGGCGCGTTCGGGTCGTAGTCGGGCTGGCAGGACATCGCCAGCACGGCCCCGGTGTGGACGTCCATCACGATGCCGACGCCGCGCTCGGCCACATGATGCTCCGTCACAGCGGCGGACAGTGCACTTTCGAGCCAGTGCTGAATGTTCGCGTCAATGGTCAGCGTCAGCGTGCTGCCGGGCACGGCGTCCACCAGCGTCTGGTAGTGCGTCGGCATATCGTAGCCCCAGGCGTTCTTGGCGGTCAGGATGCGCCCGTTCTGCCCGGTCAATTCGTCGTTGTAACGCAGCTCCAGCCCCCACAGGCCGGCGTTGTCCACGTCGGTAAAGCCTAAAATGCCGCCCATAAAATTCCCCTGCGGGTAGACGCGGCGGGTATCCTGCCGAATTTGTATGCCGTCCACACCGTTCGCCCGGCACCAGTCCCGCACGGCGTCGGCCATGGCCCGGTCTACCCGGTAGCGCAGGAGGCAGTCGTTGGAGCGGCGGTCGCTGAATTTCTCGAGAAGCTTCCCTTCGTCCAGCTCCAATATCTCCGCCAGCCCCTTGGCCGCGAGGGCGAGTTTATCCTCCGGCATCTCCCGGGGCGAGGCCCGGAGGGTCCAGCAGCTGCTGTTGGCCGCCAGAAGGACGCCGTCGGCGCTATAAACGCGGCCCCGGTCGGCGGGGACGACGGTGTCCCGCAGCTGCTGGCCCAGAGCGCGGTCGGTGTACCAGCCGCCGCCCAGAACCTGCAAAAATAAAAGCCGCACCGCCAGCCCGCAGCAGACCAGACAGAACACCCCCGCCACCAGCCTTGCCCGGGTGCGGAACGCCCGTTCCGGCAGGGTGCGCAGGGCATCGGCGGGTTTTGGCGATTCGGACATGAGACAGCACCTCCCTTCCTGCAATCATATGCGCGAAGCCCCGTGACTAGCCGTCCGCCCCGGTGCGTACACTAAAGGGAAGGGGGGAGAGGATGAAGAAGAGGATCCTGCGTCCGCTGCCCGGCATGGACCTGCCATTTCTGATCCTGGTGCTTACGCTGGTGGGCTTCGGGCTGGTGATGCTGGCCAGCGCGTCCAGCGCCGTGGCGCTCTACCGGCGGGGCGACGCCTGGGCCTATCTGCGGCCTCAGCTGCTCTACGCGGCGCTGGGGCTCTGCGGGATGTGGCTGGCCAGCCGGGTAGATTACCATATCTTCCATAAGCTGGCGTGGCCGCTGCTGGGGCTGTCACTGATATTGCTGGCGGCGGTGCTCTTCATGCCCGAGTACAACGGCTGCAGGCGGTGGCTGGTCATCCCGGGGTTCGGCACCCTGCAGCCCAGCGAGATCGCAAAGTTTGCGGTGGTGCTGGTGTTTTCCCACATCATCGCACTGAACCACGACCGGATGAAGGATTTCAGCGTAGGTGTCCTGCCCTTTGCGCTGGTGCTGGGGGTGGTGGCGGCGCTGATGCTGCTGGAGCCGCACCTGTCCGGCACTGTCCTCATCCTCGGCATCGGCGCGGTGCTGATGTTCGTGGGCGGTACGGGGCTGCGGTGGTTTTTGCTGGCGGGCGCGGGAGGCGTCGGGGCCATTGGTGCGGCGGTGGCCGTCATGCCCGACCTCGTCCCCTACGCCGCCGACCGGCTCCGCTCCTGGCTCGACCCCTTCGCCGACCCGCTGGGCGATGGCCACCAGACCATCCAGAGCCTCTATGCCATCGGCTCCGGCGGGGCCACCGGTCTCGGTCTGGGGGAAAGCCGACAAAAGCATCTTTTTGTCCCCGAGCCTCAGAACGACTTCATCTTCTCCATCGTCTGCGAGGAACTGGGCTTCGTGGGAGCCTGCGCAGTGGTGGGGCTGTTCGTGCTGCTGCTCTGCCGGGGCATCACCATCGCAGTCCACGCGCCCGACCGGTTCGGAGCGCTGCTGGTGGTGGGATTCGTGGTGCAGGTGGCCCTGCAGGCGGTGCTGAACGTGGCTGTCGTCACCAACACCATCCCCAACACCGGCATCTCGCTGCCCTTTTTCTCCTCCGGCGGCACCAGCCTCATGATGCTGCTGGGGGAGATGGGGGTGGTGCTGGGGGTGTCACGCGGGGAAGCATAACAAACCTCCCAACAAACTGAAATCATCGTCCAGCGTGACATCCGCCCCTGCTTTTGCATATCGTGGGGTATCTTTTGCGGAATGGAGGCAGCGGATATGACACAGCAGAGCGGGCGGATTTGGGTGATGGGCGGACGGCCGCTGAACGGCACGGCGGCGATACCTGCGGCGAAAAACAGCGTACTTCCGCTCCTTGCGGCGGCACTGCTCTGCCGGGGACCGGTGCGGCTGCGGGCCGTGCCGAGGCTGTCGGACGTGGAATGCAGCCTCGGGCTGCTGCGGGGCGCAGGGTGTGCTGCCTACTGGCAGGGGGCAGATATTGTGGTGGCCGGGATGCCCTCAAACAGCACCCTTCCGGGAGAAACCGCGGCACAAATGCGAGCCTCCATCCTCTTCTGCGCGCCGCTGCTGGCGCGGCTGGGCCGGGCCGAGACTTCGCTGCCCGGCGGGTGCAATATCGGCGCCCGCCCCATCGACTTACATCTGGAAGGTCTGGCCCGGATGGGGGCAAAGGAGCTGGACGCCGGGGCGGGAAAGCTGGTGCTGGCCGCGCCGGGGGGCCTCCACGGGGCCGACATCACCCTCCGCTTCCCCAGCGTGGGAGCGACGGAGACCTTGCTGCTGGCTGCTGTCTGCGCCCGAGGCACCACCGTCCTGCGGGGCGCGGCCCGGGAACCGGAGATCTCCGACCTGACCGAATTTCTGAACCGCTGCGGCGGACGAATCGAGGGTGCGGGGACTTCCACACTGCGCATCGAGGGGCGGCGGGGGCTTTCCGGCTGCGATTTTTCGCCCCTGCCGGACCGCATCTTCGCCTCCACGCTGGCCTGTGCCGCCGCTGCTGCCGGAGGGCGGGTGGAACTCACCGGATGCCCGCCCGCGCTCTATGCGCCGGTGCTGGAAATTCTGGAACAAATGGGCTGCACCGTGGAGCGGGGCGCAGACCGGGCCGAGGTGGCCCGTTTCGGGCGGCTGTACGGGGCGGGCCGGGTCTTCACCGGGGTGTACCCGGGTCTCGCCACCGACGCTGCGCCCCTGCTGGCCGCCGCCATGCTCTGCGCCGAGGGAGAGAGCAGCATCGAGGACGTCATCTTCGAGCGGCGGTTCGGCTGCGCGGAGGGCTTCGAGCGGCTGGGCGGGCGGGTAAAACGGTCGGGCCGGGTGCTCTCCGCTGCCGGAAAGCGGTCTCCACGGAGCCGCCCTCACTGCGCCCGACCTGCGGGGCGGCGCGGCACTGGTGGTGGCGGCTTTGTCGGCACAGGGAAAGAGCTTTGTGGAAGAGACTCGTCATATCGACCGGGGCTATGCCGGTCTGTGGGAAGTTCTGGCCTCTTTAGGGGGACGAATTGGCAGAGAAATGCCGCCCCCTGACGCCCCTGTGAAAAAAATACCATCGAAAAAACAAATTTGTCTTGCATTCGGGGCCAAAAGATGATACGATACTGTTATATAGTAGCAGTAATGTTGAGTTCTATCCTGCGCCAAGGCGCGGTCTACGATAAAATCCGATGGAGGACAATGATATGGCACTCATGCTCGACGAAGAAATGGACGAAAACGTAACGACGATAAAGGTCATCGGCGTGGGCGGCGGCGGCGGCAACGCCGTCAACCGCATGGTCAGCGACGGCCTGCAGGGCGTTGAATTTATCGCAATGAACACCGACCAGCAGGCACTGGCGAAGAACCATGCCGCCACCAAGGTGCAGCTGGGCTCCAAGCTCACCAAGGGCCGCGGCGCAGGTGCCGACCCCGAGATCGGCCAGCGCGCTGCCGAGGAGAGCAAGGACGAGATCGCAAACGCTCTGAAGGGCTCCCAGATGGTCTTTATCACCGCCGGTATGGGCGGCGGCACCGGCACGGGTGCGGCTCCTGTTGTGGCCGAGGTGGCACACGATCTGGGCATCCTGACCGTGGGCATCGTCACCAAGCCCTTCTCTTTTGAGGGCAAGCGGAAGATGGGTCTGGCTGAGCAGGGCATCGCAAATCTGCTGATGCACGTGGACAGCCTCATCGTCATCCCCAACGAGCGCCTGAAGATGATCAGTCAGGAGAAGATCACCCTGATGAACGCCTTCCAGGCCGCTGATAACGTGCTGCGTCAGGGCGTCGAGTCCATCTCCGCCCTGATCAATGTGCCGGCCTTCATCAACCTGGACTTCGCCGACGTGCGCTCCATCATGAAGGACGCCGGCTACGCTCACATGGGCGTCGGCAGCGCCAAGGGTGCCGGCAAGGCTGAGAACGCCGCCAAGGCCGCTATCTCCTCTCCGCTGCTGGAGACCAGCATCGCCGGCGCACACGGCGTCATCATCAACATCACTTCCAGCCCCGACATCGGTCTGGAGGATGTCGAGACTGCCGCCGGCCTCATCACCCAGAGCGCACATCCCGATGCGAACATCATCTGGGGTACTGCCTTCGACGAGAACCTCTCCGATGAGATGCGCGTCACCGTCGTGGCCACCGGCTTTGACAACAAGGCCGCTGACGGCCTGCGCAGCACGCTGGGTACTGCTGCCGCCGGTACTGCTCCCGGCGTGACGGCTTCTGCTCCGTCCGCTGTCTTCAGTGCCGAGGTCAACACTCCCTCCGCCGCTTCCGGCAATGCTTCTGCCGCCAAGCCCGTGGAGGAGGAGAACAGCGACACCAGCTACTACGACGACCTGCTGGCGATCCTGAACAAGCGTAGATAAGCGCAAGAATAGAGAACCCCTTGCGCAGAAAAAGCGGAAGGAGGCCGTACCGTGGAGCAGCAACAGACGAAGCTGCCGCTGGAGTGGCTGAGCAGCCGCCGGATGCCGGAGCTGCATCGGCTGGAACAGCTCTGCCGGGAGACTGCCCGGGAGCATCGCTGCGCCCAGCGCAGACTGCAGGAGGTGGAAGAGGCGATGGCATCCGAACAGGAGAAGTCATGCCCTGAGGCTCTGCCCGCTGCGTCCGGGCCGACCCAGCTCGAGCAGCTGAGCCGGAAGCTCAACGCGGCCAACGCCGAGCTTCGCCGCTATGAGACTCGGATGTTCGCCTACGAGCGCACCATGCTGGCCCTGCGGAAGGAGAACGCCGAGCTGACCGCCCGGTGTGAGGAGCTGCGGAGCGAGCTGGACAAAATATCCACCGCCCCGCTGCAGCTGGATGTTCCGTCCGCACAACCCGCGGTCCCGTTCCCGGAGACGGCTGCACAGACACCGCCTGCTGCGGATTGTCAGTCGAAAACAAAGCTGGAACGACTCGGCGACGAGGTCCTGGCCGAGCTTGCGAAGCTGATGCCGCAGGAAAAGTAAGAGTTAAAAAGACCACCTGTCGAAAGACAGGTGGTCTTTTTTGTATCATTCGCCCCGCTGTTCCAGCAGATAGGTCGCCTCGAGGTCGGCGATGTGGAGCTTGACGGCGAGAGGGTACTTCTCGAAGGCCCCCGACAGGGCAAAGCTGCCGCCCCGGACGGCGTCGTCGAAGCCGCCCATGTGCCAGCGGATGGCCACGGCTTCTTCCACCTTCAGCTTCATGAACCGCTCGATGAGAAAGACGCTTTTCTCGCCATGGCCGTAGGGGAACATGTCCTCCACGCTGTAGCTGGGGACTTTCTCCCACTGGCCCGTCGCCTCGTTCTTCACGTTGCGGGTGCCTTTTTTGTAGAAGTTGGCCTTGCACAGGTCGTGGAGCAGTGCGCAGATGGCGAAGGTCTCCTCGCTGTCCTCGTCCGGCGTGAAGAAGGTGCCGTGGAGCACGCGGTAGACGTTCAGGCTGTGCGCACACAGCCCGCCCTCGCAGGCCCCGTGGAAGCGGGTGGACGCCGGTGCGGAGAAGAAGTCCGTCTTGCTGTCCATCCAGTCCAGCAGCTTCTCGCTGCCGGGCCGGGTGACGTGGGTGCGGAATATCTCCAGAAATTCCTCGCGGTCCGTCATCTTACAGCTCCATATCCTCGAGGATGCCCTTCAGGATGGCCAGCTCGTCGTGGCTCAGGGAGATGCCCTTGCCCATGCGGGTGCCGTCCGGGGACCAGTCGCGGATGTCGTACTTGGGTTCGCCGTCGTTCCAGCTGATGAGGTTGAGCTGGCGCTCCCAGCCGCGGGGACGCTCTCCGAGGACTGCGATGCGTTCAACGATCTCGTATTTGATTTCTGCCATAGTGCATTACCTGCCTTTGCTTTGTTTGCTACCATAATAAAAGAAGTGCGCAAAGATTTCAACAGGTAATTGGAAAATAATTTCTGAATTTTACATCTCTTTCAACCGTAAGGCGCTTCTTCGCGCCACTCTACCAGCTGTAAAACGCCGCTTTCGTCTTCGTCGGGCGCAGGTTCGCGGCTGTGAAGATGCTGCTCGGCCCCGAAAAGCCCGCCGCCGTACTGGGCCATCACCCCCGGCGACCGCCCGGCCAGATACTCGGCGGCGTTCTTCTGCCGACAGGCGGTCGGGGTGCCGTCGGTCATGGGGATGCTACAGTCCGGACGGGGCTGCGGGACTTCCGGCGGCGGGAGCTGCACATCCGGGCCGTCCGGCTGCGACGGCGGCTGCTGGGAGCCGCGACCCGGTTTTGGCGGTTCCGTGACGGGCGGCTGACCGGGTTCCACGCCCAAAGGCGGGCTGACCACGCTGCTCGTCTCCTCCGGCGGGCCGCTCGGCCCGGGCGCATCCTCAAGCTCATGGCGGATGAAGGGCGTCAGAGATTCCATAAAAAACACCTCCGCACCTAGGGTGTGCGGAGGCGGCGGGGAATATACGTTTATAAACTTTCTGCATTTGGGTTGACTTTTTTGCAAGACAGCATATAATAAAAGTGCAGAGATAAACATATTTATGGTGGTTCACCAAAGCGAAAAGAAAACCCCCTCACGGAGCTGCAACTCCGAAAGGGGGTCTTCTTTATTTAGTGCTTACGGCCCGAAAACCATCCGTCAAGCCACTTGCAAATGTAGTACGAAATTACATTTGCTGCGACGGACAGAAGCAGAGATAAAAATAAATCCATGGCGGTTCACCTCCCTCCCACTTAAAATGGGCGGACGAGGCCGCAAAATAAGTATAGCATATTTTTCGACAAAAGAACAGGAGCTTTTCCAGTCAGAAAAGCCCCCTGTTCTTTTTTTACGCCTTTTCCCACAACTTTTCGACTGTTTTCTCAAAAAGGTTGACTTTTTGAACAAGACAAACTACATTGAGTTGTAGATGCCGAAGGAAAATACAAAGAAGGAAAGGAAGGAAAGAGGATTGACCGAAAAGAAACACCGCAGCGTTATCTTATTTGGCGAGTGGCAGCGCCCGCTGGGGGCGCTGTCGCTGGAGCAGAAGGGGATGCTCCTGGACGCACTGCTGGCCTATCCCGAAGGGAAGCGGCCCGATTTCACCGACCCGATGCTCCGGATGGCGTGGACCTTTATGGAAGGGGGCCTCGACGAGAACGCCCGCAAGTGGGAGGAGACCCGCCAGCGCCGGGCCGAGGCGGGGACAAAGGGGGCCGAGAGCCGCTGGCACAGCGAAGAGCGTGGCAAAAATAGCAAATGCCATGCGCCGATGGCAAAGATGGCTGTATCTGGTTCTGATTCCGTCTCTGATACTGGTTCTGCATCTGATTCTGAGTCTGAGTCTGATATTGTCCTCCCGGATGGGGAGGCTGACTGCGCTGACGCGCCCCTCCCGCCTCCGGACGAGCCCGATTTTTGTCCGCCGGACGAGGGTGAAGTCCGGGATTACTTTATCCGGAAGAGCGGAACGGAGGCTCAGGCCGACCGGTTCCGGGCGTTCTATGCCATCCGCCCGCCTGAGCAGGCAAAAGACTTTCTGAAAGACGCGGCCCTGAGAAGGCAGGCGATGCGGAAGAGAAGGGAAGCGGTCACACAAGGACCTCCACCGTGCTCCCCCCGCTGCGGGCCTTTTTTACGACCACCTGTTTGTCGATGCGCTCCTTGAGCGCGGCGACGTGGGAGATGATGCCCACGAGGCGGTCGCCCTCGGTGAGGCCGGCGAGGACCCGGATGGCCTGCTCGAGGCTCTCGTCGTCCAGCGAGCCGAAGCCTTCATCGAGGAAGAGGGTGTCCAGCCGGATGCCGCCTGCGGTGCTCTGGACTTCATCGGAAAGACCCAGGGCCAGCGCCAGCGAGGCCTTGAAGCTCTCGCCGCCGGACAGGGTCTTGACGCTGCGGCGGGTGCCGTTGTAGTGGTCGATGACTCCCAGGTCAAGGCCCGACTGGCTGCGCTGGTTCTCGGCACCGATGCGCTCCAGCTCGTACTGGCCCGCCGTCATTTGCATCAGGCGGGTGTTGGCGTGGATAAGGATGCGGTCGAGGTAATTCATCTGGATGTAGGCCTCCAGCCGGATCTTCTGCTTGCTGCTCAAGGTGCCGCCTGCCGTGGAGGCCAGTGCGTTTACCCACTGCCAACGGGCATCCAGCGCGTCCCGCTGGTCGGCAAGCTTCCGGTGATCGGCCAGCGCCCTCCGGTTGGGCAGCAGCCGGGCGTTCAGGTCTTTCTCCTGTGCGGCAAGGGCTTTGCGCCGGGCCAGCAGCTCGTTCTGCTCTGCCTTGAGCGCCTCGATCTTCTGAGGCTGCACGGTCTGCTCCGCAGCCTGCCGGGCTTCCAGTGTCTGCACCGCAGCCTGGGCGGCGGCAGCAGCCTGCTGGGCTGCCGTCACCTGCGCTTCCAGAGCGGTGCGCTGTTCTGCCTGTGCTTTGCGCTGGGCTTCCAGTTCTTTTTTGCGGCGGCAGTCGGCATGGTTTTTGGTCTGGCGCTGCTTCAGGTCAGCCTGTGCGGTGTGCAGAGCATCATTTTCCTCGGTCAGCGCAGTCTTGAGCAGGCTCACGGTCAGAGGCACCGGCCCCTCGGGCGAAGTGAACCGTTCAGGCAGAAGCGCTTCTGCATCCTTCCGCAGCTGGGCACGGCCCTCCTGTTCCCGCGTCAGTGCTTCCCGCGCGGCGGCACTGGCCTCCTGTGCGGCGCTGTCGGCCTGGGCGGCGGCCTGCTTGGCTTTATTCACCTGCACTTCGGTGGGAGCGGTGCGGGGCAGGTGGGCTTTGGCCGGGTGGTGGGTGCTGCCGCAGACAGGGCAGGGGACACCCTCTTCCAGCGTCTGAGCCAGCAGACCCGCCTGCGCATCCAGAAAAGCACGCTCCAGCGTGTCCCGGGCAGAATGGGCCTCGGTCTGTCTGCCCGCCGCCTGCCGGTAGGCCTCCTGCGCGGTGCGTGCGGCTGTGTTCCGGTGCTGACACTCTGTCAGGCTCCGGGCCAGCTCGTTCAGTGCGGTTTCCCGCTGGGCAAGGCGGGCCGCTTCGGCCTCCAGCTCCACCCGGCGGGTGTCGGCATCGGCCAGAGCGGCAAGCTCTGCTTCAGAAGCCGTGAGTGCCGCATCCAGTGCTTCCAGCGTTTTGCGCCGGGTGCTGGCCTTGGCGGATTCCAGCTGGGCGGTGCTACGGGCCTTGGCCAGCTCTCCGGCAACCTCCTGCCGCTGGCGCTCTGCCTGCTCAGCCGCGCCCAGCGTGGTCTGTAACCTGCTCAATTGCCTGTCCAGCGCAGCCAGCGCGTCTGCGGCCTGTGCTGCGGCGGCTTCCTGCCGGGCGGTCAGCCCCTCCAGCAGGGTGGCCACTGCATCCGGCGGCATCTGCGCCGAAAGTGTCCCCAGTGCTTCGGCCTCCGGGTCTGCGGCATCATACGAGATGCCCGCAAGCACTGCGTCCAGCTTTGCGTTCAGGGCGGCGCGTCGGGCTGTGAGGGCGGAGTTTTCCTCGGCCAGTGCCTCCTGCAGTTTCTGGTAGCGCTGGGTGCGGAACAGCTTCCGGAAGATCTTGCTCCGCTCCTCGGTGGTGGCATTGAGCAGGCGGGTGAACTGCCCCTGCGCGATCATGGCGATCTGGGAAAACTGGTTGTAGTCCAGTCCGATGATATCAATGACGGCGGCAGTTACCTCCTTGGCTTTGGTCACAGGCGGGCGGCCGTCGGCATAGGTCAGGGCGGCATCTGCTTTTTCAGTGGTAAACCCCTCGCCCCGTGCCTTAGGGCGCAGATACTCCGGGTTGCGCCGGACGGTGTACCGCTGCCCCCGCACCTCAAATTCCAGCTCCACAAAGGTGGGGGTGCCGGGGTCCGCGTATTTGCTGCGGAGCATGGCCCCATCCCGCACGCCGCCGCTGGAATGATCGTACAGGGCGTAGGTGATGGCATCGAACAGGGTGGTCTTGCCCGCGCCGGTGTCGCCGGTGACAAGGTAGAGCCCGCCTCTGCCCAATTGCTCCAGCGGCAGGGTGGTGGTGCCTGCATAGGGGCCAAAGGCCGAGAGGGTCAGCTTGAGCGGTCTCATGCGTCCTCCTCCTTCCAGATGCTTTCAATGAGCTGCTGGCAGAATGCCGCCTGCTCATGGGTCAGGGGCTGGTTGTTCTGCAGCTGGTAAAAATCTGCAAAGTGTTCCAGCGGCTTTTTCTGCTCGGCCTTTGCAGGGGCATCCAGCTCCTGCCGGGTCTGGGTGCGGCGGTTGTCGTAATCCAGCCGCATCAGGTTGGAGTAGATGACCCGCAGGCGGGCCAGTGCCTCGGGAATGTCCTGCTCATCGGTCAGGGTGATGTGCAGGTAATCGTCCACGGCGGTGCCCTCGTAATTGCGGCGGTCGGTCAGCTCCATGTAGCTGCCGCGCAGCTCCCGCAGATCGTGCCGGGGCACCAGCGGTTCGGCGGCAATGGCTACGCTGCCCTTTTCGCCCAGCTCCACAAAGGTCACGCTCTTGTGCTGGCTGGCCTCCGAGAAGGAATACTTCAGCGGCGTTCCGCAGTAGCGCAGGGTGTCCCGGCCCACCTTCTGGGGGCTGTGCAGATGCCCCAGCGCCACATAGTCGAACTTGTCGAACAGGGCGGCATCCACCCAGTCTATGCCGCCCACGCTGGGCTCCTCGCTCTCGCAGGAGGCAGCTCCTGCCACGAACTGGTGTGCCACCAGCACACTGCGGCGGGCCGGGTCAGGCGAACAGTGATCCAGCACGCAGGAAAGGGCATCGTTGTAGCTCTCAATGGGCGCGTCCGGCCAGACGTGCCGCACCATAGCGGGCTTCAAAAAGGGCAGTAAGTACAGATCGACCGGGCCGTGTGCATCGGTGAGGGTGATGGGCTCCGGCGGTCCGGAAAACACCGGCGAGACGTAGACCCTGCTTTCGGCCAGCAGGGCAGAGCCAAAGGCCACACGGTCGGCGGAATCGTGGTTGCCCGAGATGGCGAACACCGGCAGTTCCCGGCGGGAAAGTTCGGTGAGGAACCAGTCCAGCAGGCGGACCGCCTCGGCAGGCGGCACGGGCTTGTCGTACAGGTCACCGGCCAGCAGCACGGCATCCACGGGGTGGGAATCGAGCATGGATAAGATCTGCTCTAAAATATAGCGCTGGTCGTCCAGCATGGAGAACTCGCAGACCCGTTTGCCCAGGTGCAGGTCTGCAAGGTGCAGAAATTTCATGGTGTATCTCCAGATTTTGCGTTTACCGCCACAGCTTCTCCCAGGTCGTGATGTCCAGCGTGGTGCCGGGCAGGACCTCCACGGGGGCTGTCTCGGCCTTGCGGAAGCGGCACTTTTTGGCAAAGCCCTCGGCCTTCAGGTCGCGTGCCCACACCCGCATATACAGGCGGCTGCGGCCATCGCCCTCGGCCAGCTTCTGCGCATAAGCCACGATGCTGCGGCCAATGCCCTGCCCGCGGGCCTTTTCCTTTAAAAAAAGGCGGCTCAGGCACATGGCGCCCGCGGGGCCGAGGTCGAGCGCGAAATAGCCCACCGGCTCGGTGCCGAGGTAGATCAAAAAGTAGTTGATGACGCCGCTGTGGATCTCGTCGTCGGTCAGGATGTCGCTCTGATACTTATCGGCCAGTGCAGCGGCGACCTTGGGCGTCAGCTTGGTGTAATGCTGGACGAAAATCTCCTGCGCCAGCTCGGAAACCAGCTGGACGTAGCGGGTCTTGGTTACTTGCTTGAATGTCGGGTTCATGGCTGCTCCTTCTTTAGAGAATAGATAATAAAATTGACGGTTCGCGTCGCTCAAAATTTTCTGCCGCCGTAGGGGCGCATTCTATATGCGCCCGCCGGTCGTCTGCCTGTTGACGGGCGGATATGGAATCCGCCCCTACATTTATTCAATGGTAACACTTGCCTTCGCCGGCATGCACGCGGCCCAGTCGCCCTCGTTTTTCAGGGTGCCGAAGCCCTCGCACAGGTGGTCGGGGCAGGGGCTGTCTACAAAGGCGATGCCGCCGTTTTCCACTCGCAGGTGGATCGTGTACAGGCCGGTGTCAATGTCATATTCGGCGTTTTTACGCAGATCAATGCGCTGCTCGACCTGCGGGTCGCCGTAGCGCAGCACCGCCGTGCGGCCCGTGCCGCCGTGGTGGGCGGCCAGCCACAGCACCGCGGCCAGCGCCAGAATTACAGCGATAAACAGCAGATTTTTTCGTTTCTCGGTCATGGCTCTCTGTCAAATTCCAGTTCTTCGGTCAGGCCATCATACCCGGCCACGGCGGCAGGGTACGCGGTGCGCGCGGCGGCCAGGCCCGGCGCGGGGTCGGTCACGGCGGCGCTGTAGTGGGTCAGCCAGAGGCGGCGCACGTTGGCCGCGGCGGCCAGTGCGCCGGTCTCCCGGCAGGTGGCGTGGCCGTACAGCTCCGCCTTGGGCAGGTCGGCGTCGTCGGCGTAGGTCGCGTCCATGCAGAGCAGGTCGGCGTCCCGGGCGGCGGCCTCCAGTGCGGCGCAGGGGCGGGTGTCGGTGGCATAGACCACCTTCAGCCCGCGGCGCGGCGCACCCAGCACCTGCTCCGGCGTGCAGCCGCCGACGGCCTCGCCCCTTTGCAGCGTTTTCCAGTAGGGCATCGGGATGCCCGCAGCCCGCGCCCTTGCGGGGTCGAACCGCCCGGCGCGGGGCAGCGCAAGCACATAGCCGCAGCAGGGTACGCGGTGGGTCAGCGGGAACGGGGTAATTTTCAGCGTGTCTATGTGGAATGGTCCGTCTGCGACCTGCCAGCGCACCGGGTACGCCTGCGGCCCGGCCAGTGCCGTGACGGCCTGCGCCACAGGCTCGATGCCCTTGGGGCCGTAGATCATCAGCGGCTCGGTGCGGTTCAGGCTGCCCAAGGTCTGCAAAAGACCGGGCAGGCCCAGAATGTGGTCGCCGTGGTAGTGGGTCAGCAGCACCGCCGAAAGCCGATACGCGCTGACGCCGTACCGCCGCAGGCCGACCTGCGTGCCCTCACCGCAGTCCAACAGCACGCTGCGCCCGCCCACCGTGACCGCGGCGGCGGCCAGTGCGCGGTCCGGCAGCGGCTGCGTGCCGCCCGTGCCCAGCAGGGTTACTTTCAGCATGTATGCACCTCTTTTCCAATACTTCCCCATTATCAAGCGTATTATAGCACAAATCGGGCGGGTGGTAAAGGGGCGGTGCGGAAGCCTTCCCCCGAGGGGAAGCCAAAAAAGTTGAAACACCCCGCCCAATTTTGTCGTATAATCTTTATGAAAGGGGGCGACGCCCATGACAGAGCACGAGTTGGACACCCTGCTGCGGGACTACGGCGGCGCGGTGCGGTCCGTCTGCCGGGCCATTCTGCCCGGCCATCCGCAGGACGCCGAGGAGGCCGAGGCCGACACATTTTACAAGCTCTGGCGCGGGGCACACCTGCCCGCAGACGAGGCCCACCGGAGGCGGCTGGTGGTGCAGGCGGCG
>ERZ841116.1062-NODE-1062-length-15494-cov-8.166462_pt1 | contig 15494 bp, 17 predicted proteins | sample MGYA00519875_ERZ841116 | MGnify/ENA primary metagenome ERZ841116 (study PRJEB31850, sample SAMEA3708889) | human gut metagenome | biome: human gut; feature: human-associated habitat; material: faeces | place: China | collected 2014 ... | reverse complement strand
ACCCCGTCGGTATTTACGACGGGGTTTTTATCACTTATAATTAACAATATTTCTAACCTGAGCAGTACTAATCCCAAACCTACTAGAAACCTTTCTATAATCCCCATCAAAGCTATCTCTAATCATTCTATTTCTAACACCCTTAACAAGACTTGCCTCATTAGGAATATACAAATTGCTCCCACCAGCAAACTTAACTAAACTCTTAAAAGCATCCATACCTATAACATCAACAACATCAATAACCCCATCAGGCAAATCATCCTTAGTTAAATAATCTAACATAAAACACCCCCATACCTTATAATCCTACAATATATATTCGATAAACATATATCCACATCCTACTAAATTCTTTAAATTTTTTAATATTTAACTAAAAATAAAATGCCTTAAACTATTGGTAAAACTATATTAGGAGGTAAACAAAATGAAATGGTATCTAGACTTTGGACATGGAGGAAAAGACTCTGGAGCAGTTTCTGCTAATAAAACAAAAGAAAGCGATACAGTCTTAAAAATAGGAATGTTAATAAAAAATAACCTAGAAAAAAATAATGAAAAAGTAATAACTACACGTGAAAAAGACCTATACTATTCACTAGATTACAGATCATCTAAAGCAAATAAAGAAAACTGCGACTACTTTATAAGCCTACATATGAACTCATCAACTAATAAATCTGCCAAAGGAGTTGAGGTGTGGGTATATGATGAAAAAAGCAAGGTATATAACTTAGCAAAAAATATCTGCACTAATTTATCAAAAGATATAAACACACCTAATCGTGGTGTTAAAATCTCAAAAAACTTTTCAGTTCTTAGAAAAACTAAAATGCCATCACTTTTAATAGAAATAGATTTTATCTCAAATTCTACTGTAGAAACTTCCCTTCAGTCTGAAAAATATATAAAAGATATTGCTAACACTATTTCTTCTAGTCTACTCGCTTTTGTAAATAAATCTATTGTAGATGATGATGTATTTTATAGAGTGTGTATAGGTGCTTTTAAAGAAAAATCAAATGCTATACTTCTAAAAAATGAAGCTATATCAAAGGGGTTTAGCGATGCTTATATATATTAATTATCTAAAAATATTATAAACATAAAATAGATAGGTCTATTTAACCTGTCTATTTTGTAATTTGGGACTGTAAGTAGGTTTTTGTAAATACAAACTTACCTACAGTCTTTTTTATAATTTGCTTAACCAAATCTGATTAGATAGTCGCTTTTTTAATTTAAAATAAAAATCTCTAGTTTTTCCCTTTGAATATAACATACAAATTTATCTATAAATTGGCTTAACTCTAAAATCTCATCTATTAGGCTATTTATTTCATATTATTTACTTAAAATTTGCTTTAGTTCATCAAAAATTAACAATATCTTCTAAACAGAGTTGATTGCTATCTAATTTTGACTTTTTTTATCCTAAGAACAACAAGATCTATTTCATTTAAATAGGAAGAAGAAAAAGCCTCCCATAATTAAAGGACAGATAAATGGAGCTATAAATGATACAGCTAATGCCCCGGAAGCACTATATGCGCTAATTGCAGGAACTGCTGAAAGTAATAATAATGGAACTATGCAACATAGAGATAGTGGTAAAAATCTTTTTAAGTTTTTCTTAGTTTCTTTATTCATTTTAAAATTACCTCCATATATTTTATGAGATAATATTACTTAAAAAGTATGAAAAAATTATGAATTTAAATTTATTTATATTTCTAGAGTTTATTCATATTTTATTCATACTTTTTCAATATTATATTCTTAAAGAAAATAATATTGAAAAAAGGATGTGTTTATATGAAGAAGTCATTAATAGGAACATTAGCATTAGGTCTAATAATAGGTACAGGTGCATTAACTGTAAAATCATTTGCAAATGAAAGAACAGTAGATACTCAATTATTTGTTAATAAAACAAATCCAGTAGTATCAACAACAGATAACCAAAGTTCATATCAGCAAGATGCAGGGTTTAAAGTATTAAACCAAGAGACAAATCAATTTGAACAAATAGATGATAGTAATTACCGAAACTCTAATCCTAATTATGGACAAGGATGCCCTCATATGGACTATGGGAATTTTGGAAATTAAAATATAAATTAAATGGCTAAAAATAATAAAAATGGAGTTATAATCAGATAGATATAAACTCATTAAAAAATGCTAGGGTATTTCTAGCATTTTTTTTATTACAATAAAAAGAGGTACGATAGAATTAGAAAAGAAAAGAGTGAGCATATAATTAATATAGTAAAAAGACCTTTAAATGTGGAAATATAGGTTAAAAATTTTAAAGTGTATTAAATTTTGATTTAAGGATAATCTAAGTATGAATTAAAAATATATTACTAGTTTACACATAATAAATAATTTATTAATATAACAAAATGTCTTATAAGTATATACTTATAAGACATTTTTATTTTATTATTCTACTCTTAGATTGCCTCTAATCATGCCCATCCAACAAGTAAATGATATATCTTGTCCATTAGGGTTTATCTCAGCAATTACATCACCTTTACTTAAATCTATATACTTATCATATTGAGGGAAGTACATAGCATTATTACAAGATGTCAATTCTTCAACTTTTATAGTAAGTCTAACGGGGATATCACCTTTTATAATAGGACTTGATGCTTGATATCCATATCGATTAGCTGTGATAGTAACCTCTTGATATCCATCTACAACAGGTGCAAGTTCTCCAGAAGACTGAGATATACCACCTAAAATAGGTATATTAATTCCTGTTAGCGCTAAACCTCTTTGTCCCATAGAAAGACCTAATATTATTATAAATACACCACTGTATTTAAATATATTATTGCTTAGCGACTTACTTAACCTAGATGAAATATATCCAAATCCTAGCATTAATGGAACAGTACCAATAGAAAAAGCAAACATTGATAAAGCGCCCATTACAAAGCTACCAGTTCCAAGTGCATAAAGTTGCATAGTTTGTAGTGGACCACAAGGCATAAATCCATTTAAAATCCCCACCACAAAAGGATTTTTGTTACTTTTACCACAATTTTTTTTCATAAAAGGAATACTTAAATTAATATTTTTAAACAATTTTATTCCAAACATATTAAGTCCAGCTATTACCATAAATAGTGCAGCAAATAGTTGGATAAATCCTTGCATTTTCATAGATATTGAAAATACAGAACCTAGAGCACCGATTATTCCTCCAAGTAATGTATACGAAATTACTCTACCAAGATTATATTTAAGTGCAGTATTAAAAGATGATTTTTTACTTACAAGTAAATTATCTTTATCTAGAGTCTGTGTAAGCATTATTCCACCACACATACCAACACAATGAAGAGATGATAATAATCCTACCACAAATAACATAAAAAGTGATGCATTTGAAAGTAGTGAATTCGTATCATATCCAACTAATGAATTACTACTTAGATATAGCATTATAATTACCATCAATCCTAAGCATAAAAACTGGCTTATAGAGTTTTTATAGGTTGAATAACCTGCCTTTTTTATAGCTTTTTTAATTTCATTTTCACTTAAAATTTCATTTTCATACACAGTTATAACATTTGATTTATTATGGCTTGCTTTTACATTGAAAATACCGTTTAAAGACTTTATTTCTTCTTCGATTGCAGTTTCACATGATTTACAGTGCATTCCATAAACATCAAATGATTTAGTAATTTTACTCAATAAATTCACCTCATTTAAGATATTTTTCAAGATATTATAACTTTAGATTATGAAAAAAAGATGAAGATAAATAATAAAATTCATAAGTTATTTACAATTATATGATATTTTTTGTTATATTAATAAATAATGAAGAGGAGGAAGGCAAATGTTTAACATTCTTATAGTAGATGATGAGATAAAAATTACTCAAGTTATAAAAGCTTATTTAGATAAAGAAGGATACAACACTATAGTAGCCAATAATGGAGAGCAAGCTTTAGAATGCTTTTCAAAAAATAGTATAGATTTAATGATTTTAGATAGGATGTTGCCGGATATAAGTGGTGAAGAGATTTGTGAAAAAGTAAGAGCAATATCTAAAGTACACATTATTATGTTAACAGCTAAAACAGAAGATAGTGATAAAATAGATGGTTTTAATATAGGTTGTGATGACTATGTTTGTAAACCTTTTAATGTTAAAGAGTTAGTTTTGAGAGTTAAAGCAGTTTTTAGAAAAATGGATGTAGAAAATAAAGATTTATTAAAGTTCTCGGATGAGCTTGAAATAGATATGAACTCTCATGAGGTTAAAGTAAGAGGCAAGAAAGTTGAATTAACCAATACGGAATATAAAATACTTTTACTATTTGCAAAGAATCAAAATAAAGTATTTACTAGAGAACAATTGTTAGAATTGACTATAGAGGAACATTATGAAAAGATAGACAGAGTTATTGATGCACATGTAAAAAATCTTAGACAAAAGATAGAATTAGATACAAAAAAAGCTACAATCATTAAAACCGTATATGGGGTAGGATATAAATTTGGATTATAAATTAAAAAAACTAAAACTTAATAAAAAGTTAATTCTATCTTTAGTATCTTTAATAATCATAGTTATATTATCTATAGCTTTATCTATAAATAGTGTTTTTAATAAAAAATTTGAACAATACATTATTAGAAATAATGAAAATGAAATTTCTAATATAATTGATTCGATAAGGTCTAAATACGTTAATGGAGAATGGGAGTTATCTAGTATCCAGCAAATAGGAGAAGATGCAATAAGTAATGGCATATTTGTGGATTTATATGATAAAGATAGTAATTTAGTGTGGGGGGCAATGACCTATAATAAAAATATGTGTCATATGGTTATGGGAAGTATAGAGAACAATATGAACTATATGATAAATAAGAATAAAAGTAATTATACAGAAAAATTGTTTGAAATAAAGAATTTAGATAATGAAATTATTGGAAATATAAAAATAGGTTCATACGGATTACTTTACTATATGGATAATGATGTAGATTTTTTAAAAGAAATAAATAAGGTAATTACAAGTATAGGTATTGTAATGGTTTTAATAACAATATTTATAGCAATATTAATATCTAATAATATATCTAAGCCTGTAGAAGTTGTGTCCAATATGGCTAATTTAATTGGAGATGGTGATTATGATAATAAGATAGATTATGATAGCAATATAGTTGAAATTGATGTGCTTATAAAATCGATAAATAATTTATCAGCTAAATTAGAAGAACAGGAAAATTTAAGAAAGAGGTTAACAACAGATATATCTCATGAACTTAGAACGCCACTTACAAGTATACAAACACATTTAGAAGCTATGATAGATGGAATATGGGAACCTGATACAGAAAGGCTAAATAGTGTAAACGAGGAGGTAATAAGGCTTACTAATTTAGTAAATCAATTACAAAACTTAGCTAAGTTTGATAGTGAAAAAAGTAAATTAAATTTAGCTAAAGTAAATGTAAAAAACTTAATTATGAATGTGGTTTATAATAATCAAGGGAAGGCACTAGAAAAAAATATAAATATAGAGTGTGATTTAGAAAGTATAGATAGTTACTTAGATAAAGATAAAATATCACAAGTAATAGTTAATTTACTGTCTAATGCTATAAGATATACAAATAATGGTGGGAAGATTTTTATAAGTTCATATAAAGAAAATAATAATCTAAAAATACAATTTAAAGATAATGGTATAGGAATTCCGAAAGAAAATATAAAATATATATTTGAAAGGTTTTATAGAGTGGATGAGTCAAGAAGTAAAAATACAGGTGGAATTGGTGTTGGTTTAACTATTGTTAAGTCTATAATTGATTTACATCAAGGTACAATTGAGGTTAGAAGTGAGCTTAATAAAGGTAGTGAGTTTATAGTTATACTACCGAATCTGTAAAATAAAGTGTGTATTCTTCCCAAAAGTGCGATAATTAAATTAGATTATCCGAAGGAAGGTGCACACTTTTTATGTTAAACAAAAGTGAAATTTTAAAGAAACTTATACAAACTAAATACATAACAATACTTTCTTTATTATTATCTTTATCTAATAAATCAAGTTTAGGAATTTTTTTAGAAATCTTATCTACTCTAAAGGCTTTTTTATCTAGTATTTCACTAAGCTTCTCTTCTAATATAAAACTTAAATCATCTTTTTTATTAATATCTATTTTTATAAAAAAGTTATTTTCATAGTAAAGTATATCATTGTAATCATTTTTAACTACTATTCCTATAGTCTTTTTATCCATAAGCTCCCCTATAAATGTTAGTTAAACTTTATGTAGCAATTATATACAATTATAGACAAAATATGGTAAATTCATGAAATATCTATATAGAAATAAAATAAATTTCACTATTTTCTCTAAATATTTTCTTCAAATACTTTAATTTATCACAAACCCTTATTTTCCTATAATTAATATCAAGAAGAACAAATCTTCTAATAAATAAACGGAGGTGGCTATATGGTTAATGAAATGAAAAATCCATCAAGCCTAAGAATAAAACTTGATTTAGGTATGGTAGATGGAAAAACAAAAGTAAAAAGCAAAACATTCTCATCATTAAAACATAATGCTTTAGCACAAAACGTATATGACGTTGGAGAGGCTTTAATGGCTCTTCAAGAATATGAATTGATTGAAATAGCTAAGATAGATAACACTACTTTAGCTTAATATTAAATTTAAGGAGGTATAAATATGGAACAAACTAAAAGACTTGTAATGACTTTTAAAACTACTGATGATAAAAAGGTATCTTTATCAGTAGATAACCCAAGGGAAGATATTACAGAATCTGAAATAAAAGATGCTATGGATTTAGTAGTATCTAAAAATATATTTGCTCCAAATGGTGCTGATATAGTGTCTGCTGTTGAGGCTAAGGTTGTTGTTACAGACACTACATCTTATGACTTAGAGTTATAAAATTTACATTTAAAAAGCTATGCCAAGGTCCCCCCACCTTTGCATAGCTTTTACTTTATTGAAAGGATGTGTATTTATGAATTCTGAATTACAAACTCTTATAGCTTCTGTAGGATTTCCTATAGCCCTTAGTATGTATTTACTTGTAAGGATTGAAGGAAAACTTCAGACTTTATCTGATAGTATTAATGAATTATCTAAAAATATAATAAGCATGAGATGATTAATATTAAAAAAGGGTGTCATAAATCATGACACCTTCTTTATAATTATAAACTTTGTAATCTTTTCTTTTCTATAAACATACTTACATTATTTTGTATCATATATAAAAGAACTGGTATATACATATATGATAAATATCCTTTTACATTAAATAACATAGCTATTAACAAACTAGATGATAATATAGATGCAATTACTGATAATTTATCACTTCTATTAAATAGTTTTAAACCTATTCCAAACATTAAACCAAACAATAAAATCATTATAGAAAAAACTATAAATATTCCAAATGACTGTATTTGTTGTGGCATAGATGGAATGTATCCATATCCTATTACAAATACAAATGTAGTAACACCAAATAGTATATATATATTTCCCATATCCTTTTTCTTAAATAAAAGTATTATAGTAAATACTAGGTATAAAGAGCTTAAAAAGCTGACTAAACTCACGCCATTCACCTATCCTTAATTAAAATAAAACCACAGAGCTTTTTAAATAAAAGATCTATGGTTTATGTTTTATATTATACTCCTAATATCATAGAACCTATAGCTAGAATTGCTACTGTTGCTATAAATATTAGAACTAGTAATTTCGTTACAAACTTCATCCATGTTGAGTATTCTATTTTAGCTATTGCTAAACCTCCCATAACAACTCCTGATGTTGGAGTTATTAAGTTTACTATACCACTTCCTGCAGAAAATGCTGAAACTACTATTTCTGGTGCTATATTTAACCTCTCTGCTAATGGTGCAAATATCGGCATAGAAACTGAAGCTAATCCTGAAGTTGATGGTATTAAGAATGATAATGCTATGTATATTAAATATGCCATATTAGCAAATAGCATTCCAGATACTCCACTTAGTATTCCTGATGCTTTATCAAGTATAAATAAATCTAATCCTGAATTTGCCATCATAAATGATATACCTCTTGATATACCTACTACTAAAGCAACTCCAACCATATCTGCACATCCAGATATAAATGATTTAACTATATCTTCCTCTGACATTCTACATACTAATCCAATAACAATAGCCATTATAAAGAACCAAACTGTTAATTCTGGGAACCACCAAGTTCCTAGTGAAGCTCCATTAAACCATGATGTATTATCAAATATAGTTACTCCAAAATCATTCCAAGGTATAACACTTATAATCATAACTACAAATGAAAAAGCAAATAAACCTAATGCTACTTTTTGTTTTCCACTTAATTCTAATATTTCTCCTGAATTATTATCAAATGCTTCCTTAGCCTCATTTAATTCATGTTTAGATAATATAGATTTACCTTTATCATTGTAAACTTTTTTAGCATAGTTCATTACATATAATATAGATATTATTAAAGGTACTATCCATAAGGCAACACCTAAAATTATAGTTGTTCCTTGATTTATCTCTACTCCTGCTGCTCCTGCTGCTGATATTGCAGCACCTATTGCAAATGGATTTACTGTTGAACCTAAAACACCTACACCACAGCCAAGTAATAATGTAGCTGCCCCTACTAATGGATCAAATCCAGCTGCCATCATTGTTGCAGTTATTAATGCGTAAAATGCTAAAGACTCTTCAGCCATACCATAAGATGTTCCACCTAATGAAAATATTAGCATTAATACAGGTATTAACATTAATTCCTTACCTTTAAGCTTTTTAACTAGAGCCCCAACTCCAGCATCTAATGCTCCTGTTTTTGTTATAACTCCTAAAAATCCACCTATTATAAGTACAAATAATGCAACATCTATTGCACCTTTAAGAGTCCCATCATTCCATACACTTACATATGGTATATCTGCATTATTTATGGTTTCAAGAGCAGCATCTATACCACCTTCACTCATAGATGTACTTATAGCTTCATCTAAAGCATTATCCTTTATCCCTACCATACCAGTTACTGGTGCCATAACTACATCTGCTAATTGAGCTTTCTTAACGCCTGGCACAACTTGAGTTACTAATGCTATAACTATCATTATAGTTAATAAAACTGTGTAGGCAGACGGAAATTTAAATTTTTTCTTTTTAGTAGCTTTTCTATTATTTGAAGTTGAAGCTTTTGCCATTTTAATTTCCTCCCTTTTTATAGTACATTAATTTTGTAAAATAAAGGAAATATTATTAGTTTAAAAATAATATTTCCTTTACCTTATCTTATCTATGCCTTACATATATTTTTTTCTTTATATATTATCGTTCCAGTTTCTCCATGTAGTGCTAACTTAGCTTTTTCTAAAGAAGTTATTAAAGCCTTACCATTAGTAGTTGACTCTACAAAATCTACACATGCTTCTACTTTAGGTAACATAGATCCTTTAGCGAAATGTCCTTCAGATATGTACTTAGTTGCTTGTTCTAAGTTTATAGAATCTAATTCTTCTTGATTTGGCTTATTAAAATTAACACAAACTCTGTCAACTGCAGTTAGTATAACTAACATTTCAGCATCAAGGTCTTTTGCTAATTTAGCACTTGATTTATCCTTATCTATAACAGCAGCTACACCATGTAATGATCCATCTTCTTTTTCTATTACTGGTATACCTCCACCACCAACAGTTATTACTATTGTTCCATTATCAACTAAATTTTTAACTGTTTCAAGTTCAACTATTTTTTTTGGTTGAGGAGAAGCAACAACTCTTCTATATCCTCTTCCTGCATCTTCTACAAAAGTAAATCCTTTTTCAGATGATATTTTTTCAGCTTCTTCTTTTGTATAAAACATACCTACTGGTTTAGTTAAATTTTTAAAAGCTTCATCATTTTCATCAACTACAACTTGAGTAACTATAGTTGCTACATTTTTATTTATTTTTCTTGAATCTAATTCATTTTTTATAGATTGTTGTAAATGGTATCCTATATATCCTTGACTCATTGAGCCACATTCTGCAAATGGCATACTTGGAGTATTTGCACCATTACTAGAAGCAAAATCCATAGCTAAATTTATCATTCCAACTTGTGGTCCATTACCGTGACCAACTATTACATTGTATCCTTCTTCAGAAAGGTCTACTATTGTTTTTGCTGTTTGTTTAACTAACTCTAATTGTTCTTCTGGGTTATTTCCTAAAGCATTTCCACCTAGTGCTATAACTAATCTTTTCATATTTATACTCCTCTACTTATTTTACTCTAATATATTAATTCCTTAAAATATTTGTACATCTATGTAAAGACAGCCTTCATTATATGTTATTACTTTAATGAAGGCCATCTTTTATATTTAAAGTCTGTATATTATTGTCCTATAGTAGCAGCCATTATAGCTTTTATAGTATGCATTCTATTTTCAGCTTCATCGAAAACTACTGAATGTTTAGATTCAAATACTTCATCAGTAACTTCCATTTCAGTTATACCAAATTTTTCTCCCATTTGGGCACCTATTTTAGTTTTTAAGTCATGGAATGATGGTAAACAATGCATAAATATAGCTTCTGGATGAGCATTATCCATAACAGTTTTATTTACTTGATATGGCTTTAATTGTTTTATTCTAGCTTCCCAAACTTCATCTGGTTCTCCCATAGATACCCAAACATCAGTGTATATAACGTCAGCATTCTTAGTACCTTCCATAACATCTTCAGTTAATGTTATTGTACAGTTATTTTCTTTAGCTATAGCTTCACACTGTTCAACTAATTCTTTAGCTGGGAATAATTCTTTTGGAGCACATGCTGTGAAATTTAATCCCATCTTAGCACAAGCAACCATTAAAGAGTTACCCATATTGTTTCTAGCATCACCCATGTAAACGAAGTTTACGCCTTTTAATCTTCCTAATTTTTCCTCTATAGTTAATAAGTCTGCTAACATTTGAGTTGGATGGAATTCATCAGTTAAGCCATTCCATACTGGAACACCTGCATAAGCTGCTAATTCCTCAACTATTTCTTGAGAAAATCCTCTATACTCTATACCATCATACATTCTTCCTAAAACTCTAGCTGTATCTGCTATAGACTCTTTTTTACCCATTTGAGATCCTGTAGGTCCTAAATATGTAACTCCCATTCCTAAATCCATAGCCCCTACTTCAAATGCACATCTAGTTCTTGTTGAGTCTTTTTCAAATAATATTGCAACATTTTTTCCCTCTAATTTTTTATGCACTACACCAGCTCTTTTTAAATTTTTATAGTCCTTAGATAAATCTAATAAATATCTTATTTCCTCACTTGTGAAATCTAATAATTTTAAAAATGAACGACCTCTTAAATTAACTCCCATTTTAAAAATCCCCCTATTATTTTAATATTTAATATAATTTTTATATTATGCTTCTCTTATTAAAGGCATAGACATACATCTTGGGCCCCCACGTCCTCTAGATAATTCGCTTGATGGTATTACATGTATTTTTATACCATTTTGTTCTAGTAATCTATTAGTTATATAGTTTCTTGAATAAACAATAACTTCACCAGGTTTTATACATAATGTATTTGAACCATCATTCCACTGTTCTCTATCAGCAACAACTTTATCTCCACCACCACATTGTATTAAAGTAACCTTTTCTACTCCAAGATGCTTAGCCAATATGTTCTCTAATTTATCATTAACTTCTACTATTTTTAATTCTCCTTCAGCATCACCCTTAGTTACTTCAAATACTTGTAATGTACCTTGTATTCCTGGGTGTATAGTGAACTTATCTACATCTATTTGAGTAAATACTGTATCTAAGTGCATCATTGCTCTATTATTTGGTATATTAAATGCTAATATAGTTTCTATATCCTTATTTGTACTATTAAAGAATATTTGTTTAGCTATATGCTCTATTGCATCAGCTTGAGTTCTTTGAGATATACCTATTGCTAAAGTTTTTTCAGTTAAGTTTAATATATCTCCACCTTCTATATGGTGTTTAAAGTCTCTATCATAAAATCTTTCTACTTGATTTTTAAAATCTTTATGATACTTAAAGATATAATCTGCATATATAGTTTCTCTATTTCTTGTTACAGAGTACATTTTATTTAAACTTACACCACTACCTATACTAGCAAATGGATCCCTTGTAAAATACAAGTTTGGCATTGGGTCAGTAATAAATGGATAATCATCTTCTGCCAAATCTGCTAAACTTTTTTTACTTATTACTGGTAATTCATTTTTATTTATACCAGCCATAGTCGTTCTTATTAATTCTTCATTAGATTCAAACCCTTTTAAATATGTATAAACAACCTTTTTCATTTCTGAATTTTTTATATGAGCTTCTTCTATAAATTGATTTATAAACTCCTCTTTTACTAATTCATCCTCAATAACCTCTGCTGCTAATTCATGTAAATAAACAACCTCTGCTCCATTTTGTCTTAAAACTTCAGCAAAACAATCATGCTCTTGTTGTGCTACTTCTAAGAATGGAATATCATCAAATAATAATCCTTCAAGATATTCAGGTGTTAAATTTTCTAGTTCTTTACCTGGTCTGTGAAGTAAAACTTTTTTTAGTGGTTTTATTTCACTTGTTACTTTTATTGCCATAGTTATCTCCCCCTTTGAGTATGTTATATCAATAACTAAAACACATTTTTTTAATAATATATATTTATATAAAATCACACAAATAAACGTTTTCCTTGTCGCTATAATAATAAAATATTTATTTTGTGTTGATTTATAAACTAAGTAAATTAAAGTTTAATACTTTCAAATAGTACTTGATTATTAGTTATATAGATGTTGCCATGTTTATTAATATTTAAATCTATGTACTTTTCAAAATCTTTTTTCTTGGTATCTACTAATTCTATGATATTACCAGGAATAGAATATATATATTCTAATATTCCTTTAGAATCATTTATTACTAACTTATCTTCATATAGATATCTTTTAGTTTGGCTAAAGTGTTTACTTAATATCTCTTGTCCATTTTCCATTCCAAACTTACTAGAAATTTTTTCTTCTGATATTTTAATATTGCTATTAAATCCTTTCATCAAACTTTCTAATTCTTTCATATTATTACTATCAATTGTTGAGCTATAAAAATGTCCACCTACTTTTAATACTCTCTTTATTTCTTTTAAAACTTTATCTAAATCTTTCATATAAAATAATATATGATTGGCTATTACTAAATCAAAGCTTTCATCTTCAAAAGGAATATTATTTGGGTCAACAATTTCAAAGTCAAATACATCTGAATAATCGCTTAGATTTTTCTTTGCATTATTTACCATATCTTCACATACATCAGTTAAAGTTATATTTATATCTTTATCCAGTAAATCTATATTCTTAGACCATAAGGCACCATTTCCACATCCAATTTCTAAAACTTTATACTTTTTATTTAGCTTTATATTACTAAAAGTCCACTTATACCAACCATGTCTATTAGAACTAAATCTATCTTGTAGTTTTACACTAGCATCTAAGTTTGATGAATCTATACATTGTTGCAATAATTCTTTTTCGTCTTCTAAGATTTTTATTATATCTATTGTTTTATTCCAATCTATATTTTGTTCATCCTCAATACTATTTTCTGCTGATTCTATAGCATGTAAGACTACTTTCATATAATTTATTTTATTTTTTATTATATTTTTTTGTAGACTCAAAGAATTTATAATATCTTTTTTTTCAAAACTTTGGGATTCAGTATTTTTGACTTCTTCTAAAGATAATCCTAAGTACTTTAAAGCTAAAATTCTCTTGAGTTTTATAAAATCTGATTCTGTATATAGCCTGTGCCCAGAGCTATTATGAGATGATGGACTTAGTACACCTTTATTATCATAATATCTTATAGTTCTAGTGGTTACACCAGCCATCTTAGCAATCTCACCTGTAGTATATTGTCCCTTCATAATATTTCCTCCAAATCTCTTGCTTTAATTTAATTCTATTAGGTTACGTTACGTTATGTACAACAACTTTTTTAAAAAATTTTTAATAAATTTAAAAATAAACTTTTCTACATTTTTTTCTTATATTTACTTTACTTTTTAATTTTTTGATATATATAAGCTTTATAATTAATCAATTAATTTATAGTAGTACCTCTTTATAGATTGTCCATCTTTAATATCTAATTTCCATTTATAATTATTTCTTATATCCATTACTAACTTTGTATGTTTTGATGTATCATAAAATATCATTCTAAATTTTATAATCTCTTATATATATATTATATTCATAATCCTCAACCAAGTAATTACAAATTTAAAAATGTTTTCCTAAATCTTTGTAAGTAATTTTAAATTTCTATAATTTTCACATAAAAAAATAGCTAGACTTGAATACTACACCAGTTCTAGCTATTTTTGATTTATATCTATCACCCAATTATATAACAGAGCTTAAATATATAATATTAATTTATCTTCTCTTTCTTATCATTTTAAATAATCCTAAACCTATCAGCCCTGTTGTAGCCAGTCCTAATCCTGTTGATACAACATCCTCAACTGGGTCTGCATTTTCGTTTGTTTCATTATTTATTTCTTGTTTACTAGCTTCTTCTTTATTTGCTTGATGCTCATAATTTATTTGCTCATTTTCTAAATCCATCATAATACTGTCTATCTCACTATCAGTATATCCATTTTCTTCTAAGGCATAAACAATATCTCTCTCACTTATTTTATCTTTATTATTATTAGTTAGTAAACTTGCAATCATATAATATTTAAAAAAACTTAAATCTCTAGAATAATATTTATTTGATTTAAACTTAGTATAATAATTTGGATTATAATTATAATTGCTTTTTTTCTCTCTTGGCTTTACTGTATATGAAGTTTTAGAGCTTGAAGATTTACTACTACTTGTATTTTTATTTGTTGTATTTTCATATGTAGATTTATTTGTAAAATCCCCCGAGTCTACTTTTAGGCTAGAAATTTTATTTGTTGTCTTCGTTGAACTTGATTTATTTGAATCTACTGTAGTAGTTTTATTAGTCGTATTACTATTTGTAATACTATTACTTGTATTCTTATTAGCGTTTGTATTGCTATTTGTAGCACTATTATTTGTATTCTTATTAACGCTTGTATCGCTATTTGTAGTTATGGTTTTGTTAGAGCTAATGTTATTTTTATTAGTAGTTGTAGTTTTGTTAGCGCTAGTATTGTTCTTACTAGTAGTTGTAGGTATTTTACTTGAACTAGAGTTATTCTTTTTAGAAGTAGAATATTTACCTGAGCTTTTGCTAGAGTTAGAACTCTTATAAGACTTGTTGCTACTTTTATAGGATTTAGAACTACTAGACGA